>ENA-OURU01000079-OURU01000079.1-human-gut-metagenome-genome-assembly--contig:-NODE-79-length-134051-cov-25.847615_pt1 | contig 134051 bp, 122 predicted proteins | sample MGYA00242137_ERZ509064 | MGnify/ENA primary metagenome ERZ509064 (study PRJEB26280, sample SAMEA2338777) | human gut metagenome | biome: human gut; feature: human-associated habitat; material...
CCTATCAGCAGAAGCAACAGCAGGAAGTAAGCTGTTTTCTTCATTGCATTTCTTTTGGCTGTGCAAATATACGATTTTACGGCATTCCGACAAATCTGTCAGGCATGGAAGTCCGTAATTCTTCCTGTAAATAGAGAGAAATGTTAATGACAAACCTGTATCTGCTTCGGATTTTTGCAGGCTAAATCCCTGTAATAGTTAAAAACGACCTTTATGTTAAAGCTTTTGGAGGTGAAAATGACCCGTTGTTTCCTCAGAAAGATGCTGATGTTTGGGGTAAAACATCCTGTTATTTTATTCGAAGTTTCGGCATGTTTTATTTTGAAGCAGGAATCAGGTTGAAATTTCCTGTTTTTGCCTCTGGAATTTCTTTTAAATGAAACGGATTACTCATGGCATTGTGCTATTAAAACAGGCAAGAAAGTTTCTCGCTGTGATACGATTGTGTTCTGTTTTATGAATAATGTTTCTTGGCGAAAGGAATGGCTGTCTATCTGGATTCCGTAGAAGCGGTGAGATTCTGATTTTTTGGAACCGGCTTGATCCTCTCTCCAATTTTGTGATAATGGAGAAATCAGCATGTCATTTTATTATGCGGCACGACTTGTCTGTCATTCTGTAATAATGGCTTCTTTTCCGTTCATGCTGACCTTCTTTTCGGCTATCAGCTCCGATAAGGCTCGTGCCAGCGAAGGGCGTGCCACTCCCAAAATGAAAGCCACTTCCTGCTGATTGTCTATCCGTCCGTTGATTTTCAGGTAATTCAGCAGACGCGACTTCAGGCTTTGCAGGGCGAATTCATTTAATTTTTTACTTAGAAAAAGGCTGCGGTCGGAAATCATTTCGATAAAATTCTTCATGATGACAGGCTGGCTGTGCATGAATTCCAGAAAGTAGTTCTTGTCGAGCACAAGTACTTCACAGTTTTCCTGCACCTCTATGTTTACCGGAAAGCGGTTCTCCGATGCGAATATAAAGGCTGGAGCGAGTACTTCGGGAGCACTTATCCGGTCGATGGTAACTTGTTTCCCTTCCGCATTTTCCATTTGTGCACGTACGTTTCCTGTACATAATATATAGAGCGAGCGGCAGGGATCTCCCTGACGGGCAATGAAGTCGCCTTCTTTATAGCGACGGACACTGTTGGGAGCTTCGGCAAGCAACTGTCTGGCTGCCGCTTCGGATATGCCCTGAAATAAGGGAAGCTGTAAAAGTTGTATGGCGTTCATTTAGTCTTCATTTAACGATTATTCAGAATGGCTGTAACATAGGTTACAGTTATTGCCGGCAGAAAGCGGCATCTTTGCACAAACTTAATAAAAAATCACTAATGACTATCTGAATATGGAAGGAAATATGTTTTGCTATCAGTGTCAGGAGGCAGCCAAGGGAACCGGCTGTGTGCTGAAAGGTGTGTGTGGAAAGAATAGTAGTACGGCACGTTATATGGATTTGCTGCTCTTTACGGTAAGAGGCGTATCGGTAGCTGCCAGTGCTTTGCGTGAGCAGTCGGTAAAGGTGTCGGCGGAAGTCGATTCGTTTGTGACGGATGCTTTGTTTTCTACCATTACGAATGCCAATTTCGACGATGAAAGTATTTTACGCCGGGTAGAGAAAGGAATCGGTCTGCGTGATGACCTGAAGGCTGAGGCTGCTGCGCGGGGTATTGCACTTCCCGGAGTAGACGAGCTGGAGTGGAAGGGGGAAAAGGACTCGTTCGAGGAGAAAGCGGCTGCGGTCGGTGTATTGCGTGAGGCAAACGAGGACTTGCGTTCGCTGAAAGAACTGCTTGTTTACGGCCTGAAAGGTATGGCGGCTTATCACGAACATGCCATGCGTCTGGGGTATAGCAACGAGGAAATTCATGCGTTCATGCAGGCGGCACTGGCGAAAATTGCTGTCGGCGGACTGACAGCCGACGAATGGGTGGCGCAGGTGATGCAGGCGGGAGAGATGGGTGTCAAGGTGATGGCACTGCTCGACGAGGCAAATACGACCCGTTACGGCAATCCGGAGATTACAAAGGTGAATATCGGGGTGGGCAAGAATCCGGGTATTCTGATCAGCGGACACGACTTGCATGACATCGAAGACTTGCTGAAACAGACCGAGGGAACGGGAGTGGATGTATATACGCACAGCGAAATGCTTCCGGCACACTATTATCCTGCTTTCAAGAAGTACAAGCATTTTGTTGGCAACTACGGAAACGCGTGGTGGAAACAGCGTGAGGAGTTTACGGCGTTCAACGGTCCGATTGTGTTTACAACCAACTGTATTGTGCCGCCGCTCTCGAATGCAACATATAAGGAGCGTATGTTTACCGGAAACTCGACCGGATATCCGGGTTGCAAGCACATTGAAACGGGTGCCGACGGACATAAGGATTATTCGGAAGTAATTGCGCTTGCCAAGCAGTGCCAGCCGCCTGTTGAACTGGAAACCGGGGAGATTATCGGTGGATTCGCGCACAATCAGGTTCTTCAGCTTGCCGATAAGGTAGTGGAAGCTGTGAAGAGTGGAGCTATCCGGCGTTTTGTGGTGATGGCTGGATGCGACGGCCGTATGAAGAGCCGCGATTATTATACTGATTTTGCCAAGGCATTGCCGCAGGATACGGTTATCCTGACTGCCGGATGTGCAAAATACAAATACAACAAGTTGCCTTTGGGCGATATAAACGGTATTCCGCGTGTACTCGATGCCGGTCAGTGCAACGACAGTTATTCGCTTGCCGTTATCGCTCTGAAGCTGAAAGAAGTCTTCCAGCTGAACGACATCAACGAACTGCCGATTACCTATAATATCGCGTGGTACGAACAGAAGGCGGTGATTGTACTGCTTGCCCTGCTGAGTCTGGGCGTGAAGAACATTCATCTGGGCCCTACACTGCCTGCATTCCTTTCGCCGAATGTGGCAAAAGTGCTGGTCGATACCTTCGGGATAGGAGGCATTACCGCTGTCGACGAAGATTTGAAGAAATTCGGTTTGCTGGGATAAATTCTTTCTCCTTACTTTATTAAGTATCCGATATTTTACTTACCTTTGTTCATTAATTCGTCATAAAAATCGTACTATATGAGCAAAGCTATTATTAATTCTTACGAGGAATTTGAAAAAATGATCGGTCAGCAGATCGGAGTTTCCGACTGGCTGGAAGTTACACAGGAGCGCATCAACCAGTTTGCCGACGCTACACTGGATCATCAGTGGATTCATGTCGATGTAGAACGTGCGAAAGTGGAAAGCCCCTTCAAGAGCACAATCGTACACGGCTATCTGACTTTGTCGCTGCTTCCGTATTTCTGGAATCAGATTATCGAAGTAAACAACCTGAAGATGATGGTAAACTACGGAATGGACAAAATGAAGTTCGGTCAGGCTGTATTGTCGGGACAGAAAATCCGTATGGTTGCCGACCTGCATTCGCTGGTTAATTTGCGCGGAACGGCTAAGGCTGAAATTAAATTCGCTATCGAAATAGAAGGACAGAAGAAGAAAGCACTCGAAGGTATCGCTACTTTCCTGTATTACTTCAACTGATGTACGGCATACTGTCTGTAGATATTTTGAATAGGACGATGAGATTCATTACAGGATAATCTGGTTTCTGTAGTGAATCTCATCGTTGTTTTTATATGTGTTTTGATTATGACAGAAAAACTTTACCGGCAATTGCGTGAGTGGGCGGAAGCCTATCATCAGGCGGATTTCATCGCGAATGATCCCGTACAGTTTCCGCACCGTTATGTCCGGCAGGAAGATATTGAAATAATGGGACTGCTGACTGCCGTCCTGAGTTTCGGAAATCGCCGGATGATTCTCCGCAAGGTAGACGAACTGGATGGACTGATGGGACGTGCTCCCTTGCAGTATGTGCTTTCCAGACGCTGGGAGAATGATTTCAGTCGTGGGAACCAACGGAGCTTTTACCGGATGGTTTCGTATGCGGCATTCCGTATTTATTTCGAGAAGTTGTATGCGGTGTATACGGAGAATCGTACGCTGGAGGATGCCTTGCTGACTTTTCCGGGAAATCCGATGCAGAAGCTTTGTGCGTTTTTGGGGGTGTCCGACAGAAGTCCGCAGAAGAAGCTCAACATGTTTCTGCGCTGGATGATCCGTCGTGATTCGGCTGTCGACTTCGGTATCTGGCGGCGGATGAGTCCTGCCGACCTGATTATCCCGCTCGATACGCATGTGTGCCGGGTAGCTTTTCTGCTGGGACTGACCGATAAACCTTCTTTTTCGTTGTCGGCTGCCCGGTGTATCACAGAGGTATTGGCGGAGGTGTTTCCCGGCGATCCGTGTCTGGGCGACTTCGCACTTTTCGGTTATGGGGTGAATCATCCTGAATTAACAGATAACTTACCATGATAAAGATATTGGCTACAAGCGACTGGCACTTGGGGAATACCTTCCACGGCTTCGACCGTCAGGAAGAGCATGCCGATTTTCTTCGGTGGCTGCTCGGTGCTGTCGGACAGAAAAATCCTGATGCCTTGCTGGTGTCGGGCGACATATTCGATTCGAGTAATCCTTCGGCTGCCTCTCAGGAGTTGTATTACAGTTTTCTCGATACGCTGACACAGCGTTTCCCGCAGTTGCAGACGATAATAATTGCCGGAAACCACGACTCGGCTGCACGGCTTGAGGCGCCTCGTCTGATGCTGGAAAGGCATCGGGTCTATGTGCGCGGGCTGATACGCAGGCAGGAGGAAGGTAACTTCTTGCCGGACGATTTGCTGTTGCCTGTCTGTTCGGCAGCGCATCCGGAAGAACGTGCCTGGGTGCTTGCCGTGCCTTACTTGCGTGATGGGGACTTTACCCGTGGTATGAGTTACGGAGAGGGCGTAGGGGAGTTCCTGCGTCGGGCGGTTGAGGCGGCGAATCTCCGGCGCGACCGGAGCAGGGAAGCGCTGATTCTGATGGCACATTTATATGCTACGGGGAGTGAGATTGCCGAAAATTCTTCGGAGCGTATCGTGATAGGTGGTTCGGAAATGGTCAGTCTGGATGAAATAGATGAAAGTGTTACGTTAGCCTTGTTGGGGCATTTGCATCGTAATCAGAAAGTTAGCGTCCGTGAAAACTGGCTGTATCCGGGCAGTGCCCTGCCGATGTCGTTTGCAGAGAAGGGCTATCGTCACGGAGCTGTTTATTATGAGATAGAGGACGGTCGCCTGAATGGTGTGTCCGAGTTCTTCGACTATCCTTTGCAGCATCCGCTGGTTTCTGTTCCGCCAAAACCGCTTCCGCTGACCGAGGTGCTCGACTTGCTGCGTGCCTTGCCCGATAAAGATAAAATGAGCGAAGAAGAGCCTGTTCCGTATCTGGAGGTGAATGTCTTGCTCGACGCTCCCGTGGCTGGCATCAACAAGCAGGTAGAGGATGTCCTTCAGTCGAAAAATGTGCGCTTGTGCCGGACGGTAATCGCTTATCGGGTGCAGCAGTCGGCTGGCGACGGGGAAGTGGTGTTGGAATCGGTCGATGATTTGCTGACGCTCGACCCGATAGAGGTGATCAGAAAGAGTTATCAGAACAAGTTCCGCTGCGAAATGCGCGATGAGCTGGTGGAACTTGCCAGACGGGCTGTGGAAGCGGCTCGCAGGGAAGGAGGCAATGAATGAAGTTGTTGAAAGTAATCATGTATAACCTGGCTTCGCTCGAGGGGGAACAGGTGATTGATTTTGAGAGTGAACCTTTACGGAGTGCCGATTTGTTTTCTATCGTAGGTGAAACGGGAAGCGGAAAGTCGACCATTCTGGATGCTGTCTGTCTGGCATTGTACGGGCTTGCTCCTCGTTTTTATGGGGCAGATAATTTCGATTATTATCATACCGAGCGTCCGAACAACGATCAGGTGCTCGATCCTGACGACCCGCGTAACATTCTTCGCAAGGGTACGAAGGAGTGTTTTGCCGAAGTGGTGTTTCTGGCACGCGACGGTTTCCGCTATCGTGCCCGCTGGTCGTGTTCCATAGCCCGCATCAATTATACGCGTCCGGAGCGCAGGCTGTACCGGATAGCAGTGGACGAGGCGGGAAGAACCAGCGAGAAGGAAGTGGAAATAACCGGAGGAGGACGTCAGAAGCGGGGACATAAGAATATCAACAATGAGGGGCTCGACCGCATTATCGGTCTGGATTACGGACAGTTTACCCGTACGGTGATGCTGGCGCAGAATTCGTTTGCCAATTTTGTCAAGGCGGACGACAAGGATAAGGCTATCTTGCTGGAAAAGCTGACCGGAACGGAACTTTATACGGCTGTTGCCCGTAAGATTTATGAGTTTTATAAGGAGGCGGAAGCTGCTTATAATGAGGTGTTCAATCAGGTAAAGGCTTTTGCCGTACATCAGCTGTCCGACGAAAAGCTGGCGGAAGTGGAAACGCGTAAGGGGGAGCTGGACGCCAGTTTCCGTACCTTGCAGGCTGAACTCCAGAAGTTGAAGGATCAGCAGAAATGGTATGCAGACTTGTGTGCGCTTGAGGTGGCTTTTGCTGGTGAGGAAGCAAAATGGAGACAGGCTTCGGAAAAGGCACAGAACTTGCAGCCGGTACGGGACGAGTTGCGGATGCTCGATGAGGTGGCTCCTGTACGCGATGTATATCAGACTTACATGAATCTGCAACGTGAACTGAAAGAGCTGACAGAGGAAGTCGGTAGGAAACAATTGAAGTGTAGTGCGCTGGAAAAGGAAGAGGCTGAGAAGCGGAAACTTTTACTGGAGGTAAAAGAAAATTACAATGTACTCCGTGAGAAACAAGAGCAGATGCTTCCGCTGGTGACGGCAGCCCGTAAGCAGAAGGTGGAGCTGGACACACAGCAGGCTACCGTGACTCGCCTGAAAGAGGAGGAAAGTTTGCTGGCGAAGAAGGAAAAATTGCTGAGAAAGGAGCAGGCGGAAAATGAGCTTCAGGTAGCGGAGTTGCAGAAGCGGCAGGCGGAAGCGGAACGGATGTTGGCGGAACTGATACCACACCGTGATATGCTGGAAAACAAGAATGCGGTTTCCGACAGGCTGGAGTCGCTTTATAAGGCTGTAAAGCGTTGGCAAAAAGAGTCTGAAGACTGGAAGAAAAACGGTATCGAGCTGGAAAATCAGCAGCAGGTATGCTGGGAAGAAGAGAATCGTTTGCAGAAATCGGATGAAGAACTGGTTCTGTGTCGGGAGAGTATCCGGCAGAAAACACAGGCACTGGCTGGTGTGGATGTAGAGGCATTGCAGCAGCGGATGGCAGACGTGACGAAATGTTATACCGACTTGGAGCGATTGAAAAAGTTGCAGGCTGCGGTAATGGAACGCCGGAAGAGTCTGTCGGAAAATCGGCTTGCATCTGAACAAATTACCAAGAAACTGGATACTGCGATGCGTGAGGTGAAGGAACTGACAACGGAACGTGAAGAGATAAATCGTCTGTTGCCCGGACTGGAGGAGGCGTGGCAACTGGCAAGCAGCCGGAGTGCCGAGCATATGCGTGCCGCGCTGAAACCGGGAGAACCTTGTCCGGTATGTGGTGCACGGGAGCATCCGTATGCCGAAGGAATAGCGGAAGTGTTGCAGCCTGTCAAGGAGGAGATTGCTCGTCGCCGCAAGCGACTGACGGAAATTGAGGAACGGCTGGATGCTTCTCCCGGCGGATTGCGCCTGCTTTGTTCGGAACTGAACGGTAAGTTGTCGGCATTGCGTGAGGGAACCGGACGGCTGAATGCGGAACTGGCTGAGGCTGTCGGCGAATGGACTACACTGGTTGTTGCTTATCCCGCTCTGCCTGCTGATGTTGTACGGGCAGATGCTCCTGCCTTGTCGGCTTTGCTGACGGCGGAATCGGAACGGATTGTGGTACAGGGTAAGCAGGTGCGTGCCGAACAGAATGCTTATCAGCAGGCACAGAATGAACTGACTGCCATGCGCCGTACGTACGATGAGAATCAGGTTGTGTGTGCACGTCAGCGTGAAGAACTGCATCGCCGGACTGTAGAATTGAAACAACGGCAGGGACAGAGTGAGCAGAAGCGTGCGGAATTGCAGCAACTTGAACGTGCGAACAGTGATTTGCGTGAGGCATTGCGGCAGGAAATTTCGTTACCCGATTGGGAGCAGGCTTTCGAACAGGATTTCGGGAAGCTGGCAGACCGTTTGTCGGATATGTACGACAAGTATCGGGAGGCAACTCGTGTGCAGCAGGAATCGGTGGGTTTGCTGAACGAGCGGAAAGTCGCTTCCGGGGCGTTGGAGAAACAGTTGGCCGAGTGTCTGGCAGCCATGAAGGAAAACAAGGAAGAGACTGCCGGGGCTGTACAGGTTTATGAGGCAAAGCTGAAGGCTTATATGCAGGTGCTGGGCGGTGCTGATCCGGATGAAACGGAACGTACGCTGAAACTGCAACTGGAGGAAGCGGAGAAACAGGTGCAGCTTGCTGATAAGGCTCACAGTGAGATGGCCGAATCGTACAGCCGGCTGTCGGGGTTCGTGAAGGCTGCCGAGGAACAGTATCGGAAGAAGCAGGCTGACTGCATGGCCGCGCAACGTGGAGTGGAAGATTTCATCATGCGTTACAATGAGTCGGCAGAGCATGTGGGTGTTCTTTCGAAAGAACGGCTGGATATGTGCTTCTCGCCTTCGGCAGACTGGAACGGAAAGCGTGAACAGGTGCGGCTGGCGGATGAGGAGGTAAAATGGTGTCAGGGACAGATGGAAGCACGCCGGAAAGCGATGGAAGCTCATCGTGACTTGCAGGTTATGCCGCTGGAACAGTCGGGTGAAGATACCAATCCGACGGCTGTGCTACAGGAGGAGATGCAAAAGGTACAGTGTGCATTGGATGAACTCGACAAGGAGCGTTTGCAGGTGGGCGGTATGCTGATGGCGCATCACCGGAGTGTGGAACAGATGTTGTCGGCAGGCGAAGAACTTGAACGCAGGCGGAAGGCGTATCAGGACTGGAAAGAGCTGAATGATATTTTGGGAAATGCCAACGGCGACAAGTTCCGTGAAACGGCGCAATGCTTTACGCTGCGCTTCCTGATACGTCAGGCCAACGAACAGCTTCGGATGTTGAATCACCGGTATAGTCTGGAACAGGTGAGGGATTCGTTGGGAATCCGTGTCATCGATCACGACCGGGCGGATGAGGTTCGTAACATCAGTTCACTTTCGGGTGGGGAAACTTTCCTGATCAGTCTGGCACTGGCTCTGGGACTCTCGTCGCTTTCGTCGCGTAACATTCCGATGTGCAACTTGTTCGTGGACGAAGGTTTCGGTACGCTCGACAGCAACAGCCTGAATATGGTAATAGATGCCCTGTCGAGCTTGCAGTCGATGCAGGGGAAGAAAGTCGGAGTCATCAGCCATACGGCAGAGATGCGTGAACGGATCCGTACCCAGATCCGGGTTGTCAAGGTCGGCTCGGGAGGGCGGAGCGCACTCGAAATCGTATAATCGGAATGCCTGTTGAAGGCCGGACTTGAATCCGTTAATTTGTCTTTTTGAATAAAAGCTCTGTATATTAAAGAAATATCAGGGCTTTTATCTTTTTATATAAGAGTATATAATAGGGACATTTTTGTCTTCTGACCTGAATTTCGCATTTTTTGATTAGCCCTTATTCGGTTACGTACTGTCTTTTTTTGTTATTCTGTACATATCAATTTTAAATCAGACGTAAATAAATAACTATGAAACAACCTGTTGTGTTATTTGCCTCCCTGTGCTTTCTGGCATCGGAGGCGATGCAAGCTCAAAACGCTCAGAATTCTCCGAAAGCGTATGTCGTATCAGACGCACACCTGGATACACAATGGAACTGGGATATCCAGACAACCATTCAAGAGTATGTATGGAATACGCTGAACCAAAATCTGTTTCTTCTCCGTAAGTACCCCGACTATGTTTTTAACTTTGAAGGTGCTGTGAAATATTCCTGGATGAAAGAATATTTCCCGACACGTTATGAGGAGTTGAAGCAGCGGGTAAAGGAAGGACGCTGGCATGTCACCGGAAGCAGCTGGGATGCCAATGATGTTCTGGTTCCTTCAGCCGAATCGGTGCTCCGTAATATTTTGTACGGGCAGAATTATTATCGGACTGAGTTCGGAACAGAGAGTACGGATATCTTTTTGCCCGACTGCTTTGGCTTTGGGTGGACACTGCCGTCGCTGGCTCATCACTGTGGGCTGATAGGCTTTTCTTCACAAAAGCTAGGCTGGCGCAATCATCCTTTTTATGGCGACAAAAAATATCCGTTTACCATCGGACTGTGGAAGGGTATTGATGGCAATCAGATCATGTTTGCGCATGGTTATGACTATGGTCATCGTTTTAAGGATGAGGATTTGTCGGACAGTGAAGAATTGAAGCAACTGGTAAAGGAAAGCCCGCTGAGTACCGTTTACCGTTATTATGGAACCGGTGATATGGGAGGTTCACCTACAATCACTTCCGTACGTGCTGTCGAAAAGGGAGTAAAAGGCTCTGGCGACATCAAGGTGGTCAGTGCTACCAGCGATCAGCTTTATAAAGATTATGCAGGAAAGCATGAGCAGCTTCCGGTATTCGACGGTGAATTGCTGATGGATGTACACGGCACGGGCTGCTATACTTCGCAGGCTGCCATGAAATGGTATAACCGTCAGAATGAACTGCTGGGTGACGCGGCCGAACGTGCGGCTGTGGCGGCAGAGTGGCTGAACCAGGGAAATTATCCGAAGTCGGAACTTGAAGCTTCGTGGAAGCGCTTCCTTTTCCATCAGTTTCATGATGACCTGACAGGTACGAGCATACCGCGGGCGTATGAATTTTCATGGAATGATGAGCTTATTTCGCTAAAGCAATTTTCGGATGTGCTGACTTCTTCTGTCAATGGGGTGAGCCGTTTGCTGGATACGAATGTAAAAGGTACTCCGGTAGTGCTGTATAACGCGCTGGGATTTGCGGTAAACGATCTGGCCGAGATAGAAGTTGAATTTGCAAAAGCTCCCAAAGGTATTGCCGTATATAATGCCGAAGGTAAGAAGGTGGCTTCACAGTATCTGGGTTATCAGGACGGTAAAGCACATATATTGGTTGAGGCTTCTGTGCCGGCTACTGGATATGCGGTTTATGATGTACGTACTTCGGGAGCCGGTATGCAGACCGTAAAACAACAGCATGCGAATACCTTGGAGAACTCATGTTATAAACTGTCTTTTGACGCGAACGGAGATATTGTTTCGTTGCTGGATAAGCGTAACGGAAAAGAACTGGTGGCATCGGGAAAAGCTATCCGTCTGGCATTGTTTACAGAAAACGAATCTTTTGAATGGCCTGCATGGGAGGTGTTGAAAAAAACATTAGACCGTGAACCTGTTTCTATCACCGATGGAGTGAAACTGACCTTGGTGGAAGACGGTGACTTGCGTAAATCTATCTGTATTGAGAAAAAACATGGCGAGTCAGTGTTCCGTCAGTATGTCCGCCTGTACGAAGGAACCCGCGCACCGCGTATCGATTTTTACAATGAAATAGACTGGCGCTCTACAAATGCGTTGCTGAAAGCGGAATTTCCGCTTGCTGTGTCTAATCCGAATGCTACTTATGACTTGTCTTTGGGTAGTGTGCAGCGTGGAAATAATACAGTGACAGCATATGAGGTTTACGGACATTACTGGGCCGATTTGACCGACCGCAAGGGGGACTATGGAGTTTCTATTATGAATAACGGAAAATACGGATGGGATAAACCTTCGGACAATACGCTCCGTCTTACTTTGCTCCATACGCCCAAGACTGACAAGGGATATACTTATCAGGACAGACAGGACTTTGGTTATCACACATTTACTTACAGCCTGCTTCCGCACCAGGGTGAGCTTGACAAGGCTGAAGTGGTATCGAAGGCAGAGGTGCTGAACCAGACATTGAAAGCCTTCCAGACAGATAAGCATAAAGGTGAAATGGGACGTACTTTCTCGATGGTATCGTCGGACAATCCGAACGTGATAATCAAGGCATTGAAGAAAGCGGTCGATGCTGATGAATATGTGGTACGTGTATATGATGTAGCCGGTAAGGGAACTCAATCGGCCAGATTGACGTTTGCCGGTAAACTTGTGGAGGCTGTTGAAACCGACGGAACAGAGAAGGAAATTGCTAAAGCCGGTTTCAGCGATAATACGCTGGATGTAACAGTTAAGCCTTTCTCTTTGAAAACATATAAGATCCGTTTGGCTGAATCGGGTATGGAGGCACATCAGCCGAAATGTCTGGCACTTAATCTTCCATACGACAAGAAGTGTGCTACTTATAACGAATTCCGTAGTGAGGCCGATTTCGAGTCCGGTTATAGCTATGCGGCTGAATTGCTTCCCGATTCGATAACGGTAGATCAGGTAACTTTCCGTCTTGGTGAACAGGAAGCTTACAACGGCTTGTCGTGCAAGAATGATACAATTGAGATTCCTGAAGGCTATAATCGTCTGTATTTCCTTGCAGCTGCCGCTTCTGTTGAGGACCAGCGTTTACAGATTGCCTGCGGAAAGCAGACTTCGGAGTTTGTCGTTCCTTCTTATACAGGATTTGTCGGTCAATGGGGACATGAGGGACATACTACCGGCTATTTGAAACCGGCCCAGATTGCTTATGTCGGAACTCATCGTCATGCGTCGGATGGAGATTGTCCTTACGAGTTTACTTATATGTTCAAATTCGGTATGGATATACCTAAGGGTGTCCGCTCTGTTGTTTTGCCCCAGAATGAGAATGTAGTGATTTTTGCGGCTACGGCCGTTGCTGAAGACCGTTCGCCGGTAAAACCATCGACAAAATTATTCCGTACAAACAACCATGAGGAACTGTCGGAACTTGTATCTGGCAACAAAATGATTTCGGGTGAAAATCTGCTGAAAAATGCAAAACTGACAAGATGGTCGGCTTATGTAAATGAAAAGGAACGTCCGCAGGCTGCTGTAGATGGCGACTTGTCGACTAAATGGTGTGACATTGCCGGACTACCTAGTTTCCTGGAATTTGATTTGGGCAAGGCTGAGAAACTGACAGGGTGGAAAGTTGTGAATGCCGGTAAGGAAAATGGATCTTTCATTACGAGCCAGTGTTTCCTTATGGGAAGAAACTCTGCTGACGAAGACTGGCAAACAGTGGATTACTTCGACGGTAACCGCAGCAATGTAGTATTGCGTACAATCACTTCGGACAAGGCATATCGCTATCTCCGTATGGTTGTGACCAGAGGAACACAGGCTGCTTCGTCGAAAGATGTACGCATTTACGAGGTAGAGGTTTACCGGTAATTCTGAGTTTGGTTTTAGTAATACAATAAATCCTCTCTTGAGTTTTTCAGGAGAGGATTTTTTATCAGTATAGCAGTAGATTCTGCTGCTGTTCCTTTTAAAAATTCATGGATGCATAGAACCCGTAATGTCCGTCGCCGGCAACAGGGCTGATTGTCAGGTTGTGCTTCCTGGCAAACGGGCGGGTGAAGATGTAAGAACTTCCGGCTCCGATTGCTGCTCCGGCAGCTACATCCCACCAGTCGTGTTTCTTTCCGTAAACACGAGTCCATCCTACATATGTAGATAATATGTAGGAAGGCAGTCCCCACTTCCAGCCATAGCGCCGTTGGATAAAGGCTGCGGCGGCAAAAGAAGTAGATGTGTGCATGGATGGAAATGAATGATTGTCGCTACGGTCGGGACGTTCTTTTTTGACAATATATTTCAGCGCGTATGTGACTCCCAGTGTCGTTACTCCTGAAAATACGCCTTGTTTTAATCCTTGCCAGTCTTTTTGAAGCAACACGGCAGTGACTCCTGCAACCGGAAGAAGTAAAGCTCCTACATCGCCTGATGTGCGTACAGCCTTTCTGGTTCCGCTTACTTCTATTTCCTGGGCGCAGACAGATAAAGAAAGAATCAGAGCAGATAGTATAAAAATCAGTTTTCTCATGACAACAGGGTAAGTTTTGGAAGAAAGATTATCAGTCCGACAACAGCCGACGCAATGGCCAGAAGCAAAACAGCTCCTGCCGCCAGATCCTTGGTGCGTTTGATAGCTTCATCATACGCTGGAGATACCCGGTCGGCAAGTGCTTCGATAGCAGAGTTTACTGCTTCTGCCGAAAGAACCAGTCCGATACATAAACAGATGACAATCCATTCTATAGATGATAGTCCGACAAAAATGCCCGTCGTAATGACGCATACGGCGGCAAAGCAATGTATCCATGCATTATGTTCCCGACTGATAAGCAGAAAGATGCCGTGAAAAGCATATTTGAAACTTAACGCACGTTTACGCAAGGTAAATCCGCTGTTTTTCATTCTTCTTGTGCGATTACCAGTTGATGGTTACTTCTACCGGACAATGATCGGAACCGAATATCTCGGTATGTATCTTGGCATCCTGAAGTTTATCGGCAATGCGTGACGAAGCAAGGAAATAGTCTATACGCCACCCTGCGTTCTTCTCGCGTGCCTTAAAGCGGTACGACCACCACGAATAGATATTTTCCTGTGTAGGATAAAAGTGGCGGAAAGTATCGATAAATCCGGCATCGAGCAATAACTGGAATTTTTCTCGTTCCTGGTCAGTAAAACCTGCGTTCATCCGGTTGGTTTTCGGATTCTTCAAATCGATTTCCTTATGTGCTACATTCAAGTCACCACATACGAGAACCGGCTTCTGTCGGTCTAACTGTAGCAGGTATTTACGGAAATCTTCTTCCCAGGTCATACGGTAATCCAGACGTTTCAATCCGTCCTGTGAGTTGGGGGTATACACCGTAACCAGATAAAAGTTTTCCATTTCCAGTGTAATGACCCGTCCTTCATGGTCGTGTTCGTCTATACCCAGCCCGTAAGTTACAGAAAGAGGCTGATGGCGAGTAAATATAGCTGTACCCGAATATCCTTTTTTTTCGGCATAATTCCAGTAAGAAGTATAGCCTTCGAATGCCAGATCGAGCTGTCCTTCCTGCATTTTGGTTTCCTGTAAGCAGAAGAAATCTGCATCCAGTTCGTTGAATATTTCCCGAAAGCCTTTATCGCAACAAGCTCGCAGCCCGTTTACATTCCATGAAATGAGTTTCATAATCATAATAAGAGTTTATACGTTTTCTGTTTACGTGATGAATAAATAGAATAGCGTTATTTCTTTATATCGAATAAGTAAGTCAGTCGTCCCGCAATGTATGAGTGAGCCGAACGTGAGAATGGGTCTTTCTTTGTACTGTGGTAGAAGTCACTCAGCCCGAAATAATATCTTGCTTCAAGCAGGAAATTGCCGATGCCTGTACGTACTTCCAGACCTCCGCCTCCTACAATGCCATAATCGAACTTCATTTCTGCCATTTTTCCATATTGCCAGATAACTCCATTCGGGCGGTCTTCCGGATGCCAGGAAGCACTTTGCTTCTCGTTTTCTCCCAATAGGAAGCCAATCTGTGGACCGATGTTCAGGACAAACCGTGCTCCGTTCCCTTTATCTTTTCCAAAGCCAAGATGAGCCATCAATGGAACTTCTATGTAGTTCATGGTGCGCTGGTATGTATCTCCTGTGCCGTCGTCGATATTTTCTTTCCATCCTCTTTGGGAGTAGTTGATTTCTCCCTGTATACCACAGAGTATCTTGAAATATCTTTCTGATATATATCGGACAGTCACTCCGACTGAGGGAGTAATAAATGTTTTTTGCTTGATGCTTGGCTCAAAACTGACGGAACTAAGGTTTACGCCACCATTTATACCTATGGCTAAATTGTGGCGTGGGTCTTGTAGTTGGGCGCGGACAGGCAGTCCCACCAACAAACATAATATGCTCAGTAATGCAATAACAGATTGCTTTTTCATGTACTTATTCGAAATCAAGTTTAATCAGTTCGTAATCTTTTGTGAAATGTACAAAGAATACTTTACGGTTGATGAACCCTCCCCAGTTATTGACGCGTTCGAAGCAGAATCCGGTCTGTATCGGAGTTACCTGTACGCGGTTTAGATTTTCTTCCAGCTTGTTGCCTTGCTGCGACAGACCTTTCAGGAAGAAATATCCCACGTCGAATCCTAGCATGCCATATTTAGGATAAGTATTCGACATATCCTTGCTGTACCAGCGGCGGTATGACTGGGTGAAATTGATGGCAGCCGGAAACAGGTTGTTGGTATAGAACGATGAGTAGAAATAGGTATCCAACTCATAAAAGTTTGCCAGGAAATCCTGTGTATAAGTCTGCCATTCAGGATAGCCGAACAGGTGCATGTCGAAATGCGGATGCTCGCGGCGGACAAGAGTCAGGTGAGGCAGTACGCGTGTCAATGCTGAGCTTCGTCCTGAAGTCGGAATAAAGATGTTTTCCTGCAGGGTGTCCATGGCGGCAATCACTTTGTTCGGATCAATATCTCCGGCTAGCTGTATCTGCTTGAATCTGACGTTGTTGTCTTTCAATTCATTCTTCATACCTTTAATGAATTCGGCTTTTTCCTTATCTCCGCTGCCATCGTCAACGAAAATGACATTGGTCTTTCCGAATTTCCGGATAAAATGTTCGTATACCTTTGAATAAAGATAAGACTGTGGGGTATTGACCTGATAGATATTCGGATTGGTAAATACCTGATCTACTTTAGGAGAGAAAGGAACTACCAGACGGATATTGTTCTTGTCGGCAAAGGCTGCGACAGAAGCGATGGATGACTGGTGTGCCGGACCAAAAATGATGTCCATATCCTTCAGCTTGCTTTGGGATAAGATTGCATTCGTGCCGGCTGTGGTTCCTTTGGTATCGTAGGTGTAAATATCGGCAGATACTCCTTGATGTTTCAGGCTATCAATAGCCATGAGAAAACCTTCGTAAAACTCTACCATACGTGACTGTTCATCCTGACTGGTAGATGTAAAAGGTAACATCAGGGCAACTTTTATGGTATTTATCTGTTTTTTGCTGATAGAATTTTCTTTGAAGAGTTCTTCGTTGCTGGGAGCTTCCTGGGAAGACGGCGCTGTCTTTCCTGTTTCCTGTGATTTAGGGTAAGGAATGAAAAGGAAGCTTCCTTTTTTCAGCTTTCCGTTTTTTAATTCCGGATTGGCTGCAATAAGTTCTTCTTGTGTGATGCCATACTGCTGGCTGATGCTGAAAATCGTTTCCTTTCGGGCTACCTTGTGCATATCCCTCCACTCGTTTTTCTTTACTGCCGGTTCTGCTTGAGCAGTTTGTTCTGTCTGAGCGGGTGTATTATCCTGTGCCGGAATGACAATAACCTGTCCGATACGGAAGTTTTCGGCACTTAATCCCGGATTGGCTTTGCAAATAGCCTGGGCCGTTACGTGGTATTTCAGTGTCAGCTGATATAATGTTTCTCCTGCCTGTATCGTATGGAACTGTTTTCCGTCCTCATTGGAGTATTGTGCCTGTGGAATTTTCAACGCTTGTCCGGCACGTATTTGTTCCTTGCTTCCCGGGTTAAGGCGTACAATGTCGTCAACCGAAACGTGATACATGCTGGCAATGGAGTACAGGCTTTGTCCTTTTGTCACGGTATGCAAAAAATATCCGGTTCCGGTCTGTGCCGATACCGTTGCACTTAAACTGCTGGCTGATAGCGCCAGCGAAAGGCAGATAATATGGATAAACTTCATTTTCGTTTGTATTTGTTGAGTGGCAAAAGTACAAAAAAAAGCATTATCTTTGCAAAGATATGATTGATTTTAAGGATATGGAAGACGTAAAAGAAACGATAAATGTACAAGGAGCGCGTGTACATAATCTAAAAAATATAGATGTGGAAATTCCCCGCGGGAGTTTGACCGTCATAACGGGTCTGAGTGGAAGCGGGAAATCTTCATTGGCTTTTGATACGATTTTTGCCGAAGGACAAAGACGTTATATCGAAACGTTTTCTGCTTATGCGCGAAATTTTCTGGGTGGAATGGAACGTCCGGATGTGGACAAGATAACCGGTCTGAGTCCTGTTATTTCCATTGAACAGAAAACAACTAACAAAAATCCTCGCTCTACGGTGGGTACTACTACCGAAATATACGATTATCTTCGTCTGCTCTTCGCCCGTGCGGGAACTGCCTACTCATATCTGTCGGGTGAAAAAATGGTAAAATATACAGAAGAGCAGATTCTGGATCTGATTCATCGCGACTATAAGGGCCGGCGTATTTATATTCTTGCTCCGCTGGTACGTACCCGTAAAGGACATTATAAAGAATTATTCGAACAGATACGCAAGAAAGGATACCTGTATGTGCGTGTAGACGGTGATGTGAAGGAAATTGTGCATGGCATGAAGCTGGACCGTTATAAAAATCACGATATCGAGGTTGTGATAGATAAAACGGTAGTTACGGAGAAGGAAGAAAAACGTCTGAAGCAAAGTGTGGCGACTGCCATGCAGCAGGGTGATGGCTTGCTGATGATTCTTGATGCACAGACTGAGAGCGTGCGCCATTACAGCAAGCGGCTGATGTGTCCGGTTACGGGACTTTCGTATAGGGAGCCGGCTCCGCACAATTTTTCTTTTAACTCTCCGCAAGGCGCCTGTCCGCGCTGTAAGGGATTGGGATATGTCAATCTGATCGATGTAGACAAGGTAATTCCCGATCGTTCACTCTCTATTTATGAAGGTGCTGTCGCTCCACTTGGCAAATATAAGAATGTGATGATATTCTGGCAGATAGAAGCGCTGCTGGAGAAATATGAAGCAACATTGAAGACTCCTGTTTCGGAGTTGCCTGAAGATGCCATAAACGAGATTCTGTATGGGGCAGACGAACGTCTGAAAATCAAGAGTTCGCTGATACATGCATCGTCGGATTACTTTGTGACTTACGAAGGTATTGTGAAATACATTCAGATGATGCAGGAGAAGGATGCTTCGGCTACAGCCCAAAAGTGGGCAGAACAGTTTGCTAAGACTGATGTATGTCCGGAGTGTAAGGGAGCGCGGTTGAATAAGGAGGCTCTTCATTTCCGTATTCATGACAAGAACATCTATCAGCTTTCTACCATGGACATAAGCGAGCTTTATGACTGGCTGATGCATGTAGAAGAACATTTGGAAAGTAAGCAGCGTATCATTGCTGCGGAGATATTGAAGGAGATACGTACCCGTCTGAAATTCTTGTTGGATGTTGGGTTGGATTATCTTTCACTGAACCGTTCTTCTGTAAGCTTGTCGGGAGGAGAAAGCCAGCGTATCCGTCTGGCCACACAGATTGGTTCGCAGCTGGTTAATGTACTGTATATTCTTGATGAACCGAGCATCGGTCTGCATCAACGGGATAATATCCGGCTGATTAACTCTTTAAAAGAGTTGCGCGACCTGGGAAACTCTGTCATTGTGGTAGAACACGACAAAGACATGATGCTGGCTGCCGATTATGTGGTAGATATGGGGCCGAAGGCCGGACGACTGGGAGGTGAGGTTGTGTTTGCCGGAACTCCGGAAGAGATGCTTAAGACCTCTACACTTACTTCGCAGTATCTGAATGGAAAGATGAAGATTGAAGTCCCTGCCGAACGCCGGAAGGGAAATGGTAAATCACTTTGGCTGCGTGGAGCCAGAGGAAATAATCTGAAAGAGGTAGATGTGGAATTTCCACTGGGCAAGCTGATTTGTGTAACCGGAGTTTCGGGAAGCGGTAAGTCTACTTTGATAAACGATACCCTTCAGCCTATTCTTTCTCAGCATTTTTACCGTTCTTTGCAAGAGCCCTTGCCTTATGATGCGATAGAAGGACTGGAATACATTGATAAAGTGGTAAATGTCGACCAGTCACCGCTTGGACGTACGCCTCGTTCCAATCCGGCAACTTATACCGGTGTTTTCTCTGATATCCGTAATCTGTTTGTGGGGCTTCCCGAAGCCAAAATACGCGGATACAAGCCGGGACGTTTCTCATTCAATGTTTCGGGAGGACGCTGTGAGGCTTGTGGAGGAAATGGGTATAAAACGATCGAAATGAATTTCCTTCCGGATGTATTTGTTCCGTGTGAGGTTTGTCACGGTAAGCGCTACAACAGGGAAACGCTGGAAGTGCGGTATAAAGGCAAATCTATCGCCGATGTGCTTGATATGACCATCAACCGTGCGGTAGAGTTTTTCGAAAATGTTCCTCAGATACTGAATAAGATAAAGGTTTTGCAGGAAGTCGGACTGGGATATATCAAGCTGGGACAGCCTTCTACTACTTTGTCGGGTGGTGAGAGTCAGCGCGTGAAGCTGGCAACAGAACTTTCGAAGCGCGATACGGGTAAAACCGTTTATATTCTGGATGAGCCGACTACCGGTTTGCATTTTGAAGATATACGTGTGCTGATGACGGTTCTGAACAAGCTGGTAGATAAAGGAAATACAGTTATTGTCATCGAACATAACCTGGATGTTATCAAGATGGCAGACTATATTATCGATATGGGTCCAGAAGGAGGTAGAGGTGGAGGACAACTGCTTTCATGCGGGACTCCTGAGGAAGTTGCAAAATCGGATAAGGGATATACGCCCCGGTTTATTAAAGAAGAGTTGGAAAATCAGTAATTAAGCGATAAAAACAATCAGGTTATTATGGCAAAAGAAAAAATAGCAAAGACGAATGCGGCACGCTTGCTGGATAAAGATAAGATAAAATATGAACTTGTACCTTATGAAGTTGATGAAAACGATTTGAGTTGTGTACATGTTGCCGCTACCCTGGGTGAGAATATCGAACAGGTTTTCAAGACACTGGTACTTCACGGAGACAAATCGGGTTATTTTGTCTGTGTGATTCCGGGTGAGCATGAAATTGACCTGAAAATGGCTGCGAAGGTTTCGGGAAACAAGAAATGCGACCTTATTCCCGTCAAGGAACTGCTTCCGTTGACAGGGTATATTCGGGGAGGATGTTCTCCAATAGGCATGAAAAAACATTTTCCTACGTATATTCATCATACATGCAATGATTTCCCTTATATCTATGTCAGTGCGGGTGTGCGAGGCTTGCAGGTCAAACTGGCTCCCGACGATTTGATAAAGGTTAGCCGTGCCGAAGTCTGCACACTGTTCGGTGAATAGGAACGTGGTGACGTTTTGTTTGAAACATGGGCGAATTTTGTTCGATTTGTGCTAATATTTTCGTTGTTTTATACCGAAAAGATTGAAAAAACAGGACAATTGCCTGTGTTTTTGCCACTTTTTTATATATTTGCGAAAAATATTAAATTTATTAATCATTAAAATCTTCATTATTTATGTTTAACAAGCATCCTAAAGGTCTGATACCTGCTGCACTTTCTAATATGGGGGAGCGTTTTGGCTACTACATCATGAACGCTGTGCTGGTGTTGTTCCTTTGTTCTAAATTTGGTATAAGTGAGGAAAAAAGTACACTTATCTATTCATTCTTTTATGCAGGTATCTATCTGTTAAGTCTTGTAGGGGGGCTGATTGCTGACAGAAAGCAGAATTATAAAGGTACAATCATGGCCGGCCTTGTGGTGATGGCTATTGGATATATTGCATTATCTATTCCTATTACTGCTAACGCAGGCAATACATCATGGTTGCTTACACTTACTTGTATTGCATTGTTCTTCATAGCATTTGGTAATGGTCTGTTCAAGGGAAATCTTCAGGCTATCGTAGGCCAGATGTACGATAATCTTGAAGCTGAGGCTGCTACAAAGGGGGAAAAAGAGCTGATCGAAGCTAAGAGCAAGAGAGATTCTGGATTCCAGATTTTTTATGTGTTTATCAATATCGGTGGACTGGTAGCTCCGTTTATTGCTCCTCTGTTGAGAAGCTGGTGGCTGAGTGCACACGATATGGTCTATAATGCGAGTCTTCCTGCTTTGTGTCATGACTATATAGCAAAAGGTGCAGAGGGAATGTCGGCTGAGGCTATGGGTAACCTGAATCAGTTGATGTCACAATGTGTAGGTGAAACTACCGATATGGCTGCTTCTTGTGCACAGTATTTGCAGATATTTAATGAAGGTATTCATTATTCATTTGTTGCATCTGTTGCAGCAATGCTTATTTCTTTGATTATCTTCTTTGTTACCAAGAGTCAGTTCCCAAATCCGGGGAAGAAAGAAGCCGCTGCTGCTGTTACTTATTCAGCTGAAGAAAAGGCTGCTATGGCGAAGGAAATCAAACAGCGTCTTTACGCATTGTTTGCAGTGCTGGGTGTTGTTATTTTCTTCTGGTTCTCATTCCATCAGAATGGTACTTCACTTTCACTCTTTGCGAGAGACTTCGTTGATACATCGACAATCGCTCCGGAAATATGGCAGGCAGTTAATCCTTTCTTTGTTATTACATTGACTCCGATTATCATGATGATTTTCGGTTCTCTTTCAAGAAGAGGTAAAGAAATTTCTACTCCGCGTAAGATTGCCATCGGTATGCTTATCGCAGGTTTGGCTTATCTCTTCCTGGCAGCATATTCACTCATTATGGGTTATCCTTCTGCTGCTGAATATAGAGAATTGCCTATTGACCAGCAGGTTAAGGCAGGAGCATGGGTTTTGATTGTACTTTACTTCCTGCTTACTGTAGCTGAGTTGTTTATTTCACCACTTGGACTGTCATTCGTTTCGAAGGTAGCTCCAAAGCATCTTTTGGGACTTTGTCAGGGATTATGGCTTGGTGCAACAGCAGTAGGTAATCTCCTGTTGTGGATCGGTCCTCTTATGTATAACGCTATTCCTATCGGATATTGCTGGGCAATTTTCATGATAGTATGCTTCATTTCAATGGGAGTAATGCTGTTTATGGTGAAATGGCTGGAACGTGTAGCTAAGTAATCGGGCAGATAAATCTTATATAAAACTGCAAGGCGTACAGAATGAGTTTTAAACTCGGTCTGTACGCCTTGATTTTTAGAAAAAGGTCTTCTTTAGTTTTCCTATTTAGCAGAATCGCTGTACTATTACCCGACAGATATAATCTGTTTTTTGGCTAGTTTGTAGGTAAGTTACTTTTCTGTCATTAAAAGTGAAGAAATGTTCCCCCTTCATTATACAATTATATTTACTGCATTATAGCGAAATTATGGTTACATATAAATACTGTTTCAAAATATGATTAGTATTTTGCCTTATTGGTGTAATACTGCATTATTTTTTCAATCATAGTTTTTCTATGTTCGTAAACCATATTTTCGTTGTAATATTCTACTTCCTTATCATATATCAGCTTGAGCTTTAATGAATCATACGTAGGTTTTGAATAGAAATCTATTTTCTTTTTTCCTACATCCTGATTACTGTACGATGAGTTTTGTGCTACGTTCAGCAATGCGAGGTTTCCGAAGTCGTCCAGACAATCTGATGAAATTGTAGTTTTATTAAATTCATGATGTTGGGGAAAAACGTGTTCGACAGAATTTCGGGAGATAAAACGGTATCGTTTAAACTTTTCGTCGTTTTTATATTCGCCTGCCTCTTTCATTTCTTTCCATAAAATGTATTCCAGTTTCTGGAACCAATAATGGCGGAAATGAACGCCTAACTGACTTTCAAGATAGGTCTTGATGTCGTTTGAAAAATCATACTTTAAACTTGATGATTCCAGCATTTTCCATGATAATGCCTGAAGAGACAGACCATTATTCATAAACTGTCGGACAGATAAGGTGTTATCGATAGATTCAAGTAAAGAAAGTTGTTTTTCTTGTGTTTCTTGATCTCCTCTGTCTATAATATAACAAATAAAGGGAGTCAGCCATAACAATGGGTTTGTCGTGAAATATAGCATAGACTGCAACATCGACATGCAACTTTTCTCGCGTTCTGTATAGCTGATGTTTCCATCGGATATGTTGGTTTCTATCAGGCTTAATTCACTGATACCTTCTGTTTCAACCCATTTTACTATGTATTTGTCGAAATGCCACCGAACTGTCCAAAGCAACTTGAAGAATTTTTCTACCTCTTCAGCTTTTTCTTTTTCCGGTTCTTCAGAAGCTACAAGTCTCTTAAATATCTCAAGCAGGGAATTTTCCTGTAGAGGTTTCTCAATATCCTCTTGTTTGTTTCTGAAACGGAATAGCCGGTACGTTAGTATCAGCAAACTCGGAAAAGAGATAATTGACCTACAAGCTAATGACGGTAAAGCTGTTTGGTCTGTTTCACGAAACTCTGTCGTAAGGTGAGGAATGTACGGATGGATGGTAAACGCATGCAAGCCATACCCTTCCCTGCCGGGAGTAACATCTTCTAGTTTGCTGGATTCTTCTTCCGTCAGATGATTCCAGTCTTTATGCAACAGCTGGTCGTTTTTGGAACTTCTTTTTTTACTTCCTTTTGCCCATTCTATCTCTCCTTCGATATTGTTTCCTACTTGTGATAACTTGAGTTGAATCCCTTTGTGATAATTGTCCGAGTAAACCTTGAATTGGATATATTTTATCTTTTCACTTTCAGTATAAATCTGACATACTTCGCTGGGTATATTTGTCCCGATCCATGCTCCACCCAACTCTCCACTAACTGATACTATATCCGATAATTTGAAATCTTGCAGGCAGAAGGATTTCATGTCGGTTAGTGTAACGGTTCTCTCCATGTTGTCGGAGTGTAATATCTGGCAGAGTGTCATTCCTTCCTTATTCTGCAAGTCGGAAGATGTTTCTCGACTGGTGAGAGGAGAAGGGGCTTGGTCTGTCAATGTTCCAAAATCGTATGTCGGAAACAATCTGCCTGCATTCCATTCTAAGGATATATTCATTTGTTCACAACACTCCCATATTTTGCTGTAATGCAGTTTGTCGGATGGCAACCTTTTCAGCAACAGCGATTTCAGGATATCCGACTGCTCCAGTTGTAATCCGGCGTTATTGATGGTCGTAAAGAGTTTGTTCAAATCGGTACCTTTCGGCACAATATTCATGACAAACTTTACTTGACTGTAAATGTAGCGTCCTAAATCCTGAAGTTTCGATTCATCGTTTATTTCGTTCAACCATCCGGTAATGGAAGTTACCGCACGTACTATGCAGCAGAGATATTCGTCTTTGCTGACAGTTTCGTCAGAGGCTATGTCGGATGCAGGATATTCATCGAGTAACCGATGAAAATAATCTTCTACTTGATTGCGGATGGAAAAACGGATGCGCAGGTTCTGATGAAACCTCAGGAATCTGTTCAGGTCGGTGTTGCAACCCGTCTTTGAAAAGGCAACGGCAATCAGCCAAAGGGTGGTGAAACGCTGCTGTCCGTCCAACAATTCATAAACAGCTGTTTCATCACCGCCCGAACGGGTGCGCTTATACAAGATGACTGTTCCGATGAAATATGCTTTAGATTTATCACGTTCGAAAGCGACATAGATATCATTCAGCAGCTTATAAATCTGCTCATTTCCCCATACGTACGGTCGCTGGTACGAAGGTACACAAAACGGATATTCTTCTATTAAATCTGAGATGCTTTTGATACTGGTGATGACTTTTTCTCGTTGTCCCATAAATCTGCTTTTCTTAATCTGAAACATTACATTGGTTTACTAATGTCTGAATGTTTTTGCACAACCATTTGTCGTATGCACTACCTGCGGTTAGAGCCTTATCCTTCAGTTCTTTACGAAAAAACTCGCTGATACGTCCGAATAATCTGTCGGTGGCATATCCTTTTTGAAACAGGGTGGGGTCGAGCTCATCATATTCAAAAGACTGTAGGACCTTCATCAGTTCGTCACACGTATAGCAGGTTAAAACCTCATCGATAATAAAATGATTTTCCTGAATGAACTTCGGTATACTTTTTTCCCGGATACTGTTGTTTTGCAGACGGAGAACATACGTATATCTGAAGATTTGCAAGGCTGCTTCGATCAGTCTTTCCGTACCAAAACGGCTGACATAGCTCATCAGTACCACCTGATAAAACTCTCTGACGAACTCTGTCCGGTCTTCTACATCGATAACTTCCCGTGTGAATCTGACGTATACTTCCGGCAGGTCATCCATCTTAATGAAAATATTCTGATAGATGGAAACAAACTGATCGAGGTAATCGATAAAATTCTCGCCATTATACAGAGGCTGTCGTAGGGCGAGTTTGTAAGGTGGAAGATGCAGCATACGGTATTCTTCTTCCAGTTGTACCTGCTGAAATCCTATTTTTCGGTGTCCGTTCAGGGTTTTGTTGCTGAATTCGTCGATGATGATTTGCTTTTTCTGTTTCTCGCGTGTATAGTCACCATGCGTATTTTTAGGTGGAACCTTTTCCCAGTGTAGGATGTTCCATCGGCGCCCTAACAGCAACAGGCGTGTTACTTCATTCAGATACTTGAACTGTTCCCATTTCCGTGCGTAGGATTCGTTCTGAGAGTCCTTTCCGATGTATCTCAGATGATGAGCCTTTATGATGTCAATGCCGGAAAGACGTACACCGCCGGTATTCTGAGTTTCAAAAAAAGTATATGCATCGTCTTCCTGTTGCGTGATGACAAGTGTTACGTTGATATGTTGCAAAGTATGTTCATTGATGTCTTTTTCAGTGCAGAACTCTCGGATAATCTGAGCATTTTTCTGGATATTTTCCATAGAAACCGGAGAATGATACTCGATGAAAATCTCCTGTCGGGAAGAAAGAACATGTAAGAGAATGGCAAGGGTCGTTATACGTTGCTGTCCGTCGATGATAGAATACAGATTATCGTGCTCATGCAGGATGATGCTTCCTAAATAATACATAGGCTCTTCCTGAGGATGTTGCTGGTAGGTATAGATATCGTTCAGTAGTGTAAGTACTTCATTTTTTGTCCATACGTATGGGCGTTGGTATTCTGGTATATCAAGCGGGAGGCTGAATAGTTCCGGTATACTCAAACTTTCTACTCTAATCTGATTCATAATGGTAAGTGGCTTGGGATATTTATGAAGTATCTTTAAAAACTTCTCATGAGATTGTACATTGTTATTCGACTGTGAAGTTATAAAAAATATTGTTTTTAAGAACATTCGAAGACTGTTTGTCGAAGAACAGTGTTAGCTTATGGGGGTAAGCTGATGATGTTTCGGTGAAGAGGAGAATCGGTGCGTTTTTATTTTTGTTCAATAATAGTGAAGCATTATGAACTTTTTTCAGAAGATGCCGAATTCTTTTTTAGGTTTACTGGAGTTAATGCAAATAAGTCCTTTAACCTTTTCCGACGTTTTTGTTCTGCAATTAAAGATGGGGAAATAGGTAAAGGACTTATTCTATATGATTATTGTATCGGCTGTATTGGTTTAATTGTTGTAAAATTAGTTGTCATAGGCCAATACATACGTTGCAATTGTTTCTTCAGATAAGGATTACGGTTTATTCAACCCCTTTCATCATCTTTTGCAGTTTACCTGAAAGTACAAAAAGGATGATGGCTGCTGTTCCACTCATAAAAACGAACAACATGAAGAAATCGAACAGGTTTTCTACGTGGTAACCTAGGAAAGTCTTGGTTACACCGCCTTCCGGATAATAGCCGCTCAACACACCGGCAAACTTATTGGCTGCTGAGGTACTGAGATACCATACACCCATCAGCAGTGATGAGAAGCGTACCGGAGAGAGTTTGTATACCAGGGACAGTCCGATAGGAGCAAGGCAAAGCTCACCCATGGTATGAATGAGATACAGGCCCGTCAACCAGATCATGCTGACTTTCACGCCGGGCTGTACATCTTTTACACCGAAAGCAATGAACAGATAACCTAATGAGAGTAATAACAGACCGATGGCTTGCTTACGCGGTGAACTGGGTTCGATGCCCCGTTTGCCAAGGAATGACCAGATGGCGGCAAATATAGGAGCAAGTGTTACAATCATAATCGGATTGAAAGACTGGAAATAAGCTGCGGGCATCTCCCAGCTGCCGATGTGGCGGTCGGTCTGTTCGTCAGCAAAGAAGGTAAGTGAAGCTCCTGCCTGTTCGTAGGCTGCCCAGAAAAATATCACGAAGAAAGCGATGATGTATATTACACCGATTCGGGCTTGTTCGGTACGGCTCAGACTCTTGTCGGTAATGATGATGATGGGCATAACGATGGTCGTAGCATAAATAAGTGAGCCAATCCAGTCGGCTCCAGCAAAGATACCACCATTGCCATTCCAGTTTACAGAAAACAGAATGGTAAGTAAAACAGTTCCCACAGCCATCCATATAGTACGCTTATTACTTTCCTTACCTGTCTGTGAGGTCTTTTTTGTGTTACAATCAGCTTTAGAAGGGACCGTACCTACAGGGTTACCTTCCGGATCGCAGATATATTTATTCTTGAATATCTGGAAAACAGCAGCTCCCAGTACCATTCCGATACATGCTGCCAGGAATCCCCATTTGAAATCTTCCGGATGTCCCGTGTTACCTACTAGTCCGCATATCAGCGGGGCAAGGGTAGATCCTACATTCACTCCCATGTAGAAGATGGTGAAGGCCGAATCTTTACGTTTGTCGTCGGCTGTATACAGACGTCCTACCATGGTCGATATGTTAGGCTTGAAGAATCCGTTACCTAAAATCAGCAGTCCTAGTCCTATAAACATCAGCCATTTGGCTAGTTCTACCTGATGAAAATAGCATGCACTCAGGAAAAGCATGAACTGTCCTGCCGCCATGGTCAATGCTCCCACTACGATGGAGCGGCGATTTCCCCAGTAGCGGTCGGCAATGTATCCGCCAATCAGTGGGGTAAGGTATACCAGCCCTGTATAACTTCCGTAAACTTGTGAAGCCATTTCCTTATCGAACAGCAAGGCTTGCACCATGTAAAGCATGAACAAGGCACGCATGCCATAATAACTGAATCGTTCCCACATTTCAGTTACGAAGAGTAAGTAAAGTCCTTTCGGATGTCCTTTTGTCTGATTCATTTTGTTTCTATTTTGATAAAATGTTATTATTTGCAGCGAAAAACGTTACAAAAATAGTAAATAAATACCTTGTATCAAAATCAAAAAGTTAGAAGATGTGTTGTTTTTGCTTCGCTTTGCTTTACGTCTGTGCTGAAATATAGAAAAGATTATAGAGCTTGTTGAGAAGACGGATAGGTTATGTGGAGTGTGTCGGGCAAAAGATATTGCTTGGCGTCCGGACAAAATAAAAGGAAGAGCAGAAAAAATTACCTTCTGCTCTTCCTGTATCGAAAAATAATCTGATTGGTATTCAATCTTATCTGTTGGCTGTTACCTCCTGATAACAAGAGGTTACTTTGTCGAAGAAAGCCGGATCAGGATTAGCTTCCAGCAGTTGCATCATCAAGTCATATACATCAGCATGACTGTCGAGTTTGATGGCTGTCTGGAGGTCAGCCAGTGAATCATCGTACTCGCCTTTGTCTAGATGGATTTCAGCACGGGTCTTGTAATTCTCTGCGTCTGAAGGAGTCAGGCGGATAGCTTCGTCCAAATCTTTCTCTGCCAGATCGTATGCCTGAGCGTTCATGTAAAGCGTGCCGCGGGTATAGTATGCAAACGAGCGGTATTCTGTATCTTCTTCCGGAATAAGTTTTACACTTTCGTTGGCAGCATACAGTGCCAGTTTCATATCGCCGTAGAAATTGCATACCAGCGCCATGTAGCAGTGTGCATAACCATTGTCCGGATTTTGGTTGATTTCTTTGTTCAGGTATTGATAAGCCTGCTCTGCATTGCCTGCATTCAGTGCTTCTACTCCTTTTATGTAATTGGAACTTTCCGGACGGACAAAATCTTTAGCTTGTATTTGAGCGATTGCCATCAGGCAACATGCAACGGTAAGTATCAGTGTTTTCATTGTATTCATAAGTAAAGTTGTTTTTATGTCAGGCGCAAAAGTAGAGAGTTTTCTCGAAACAGTAAATATTTTAAGTAAGAAAAATATTATGTTTTAAATCACTTTTTTAACAATTAATAGCATGCATATGCTTTACTTAGAACTGTTTTGACAGGGCGTGTTACCTTATATAATATAGCGGAGTGTTGTCTGGGAAGAAATAGTCGCCGGGGTATTGGGCGGATGGATGATTGGTAAAATTTTACGATGTTCTTTCTGTAGCATGAAAGATAGTTTATTTTTTTGTATTTTTGCCGGCAAATTGAATGAACTAATGAGTCAACAGTATCCGTCCGTTTTATTGGAAAAAGCAGTGGGAGAATTTGCTAAGCTTCCCGGTATCGGAAGAAAAACTGCCATGAGGCTGGTGTTACATCTGCTGCGTCAGGACTTGCAGACAGTGGAGGCATTTGGCAATGCCGTCATAACACTGAAGCGTGAGGTAAAATATTGTAAGGTTTGTCATAATATATCCGATACGGATGTTTGCCAAATTTGTTCCAACTCATCGAGGGATGCTTCGATGGTATGCGTGGTGGAAAACATTCGTGATGTAATGGCTGTAGAAAATACCCAGCAGTATAAGGGATTGTATCATGTACTGGGAGGTGTTATTTCTCCTATGGATGGTGTAGGACCTTCTGACCTGCAGATAGAAAGTCTGGTGGAACGTGTGAAATCGGGTACAGTCAAAGAGGTGATTCTCGCATTAAGTTCAACGATGGAAGGAGATACTACAAACTTTTATATCTTCCGAAAACTGGCTCCCTATGATGTTAAGCTGACAATGATTGCCAGAGGTATTTCCATCGGTGATGAACTGGAATATACAGATGAGGTTACATTAGGACGTTCTATTGTAAACCGTACTGTTTTTACTGGAACTATGTAAATATATTGAAATGGAAAAAGAAATTGCACAGCTATTGAAATGCCTGAAGATAGAGTATGCGCTGCTTTGGGTGTTGTGTTTGGTTTTGATTGTTTTGTACGAGTATGATATTCTTCCTCAGGGAATCTTTACTGATGATGTACGTACTGGTTATATGTTGCAGGTGTGTGGTATCTTGCTTGCTGTAGGTTTGATTCCCTTGTCGCTTCGCTTGTTCAGTTTGTCGTTGACAAAGTATGTACGTACTCTTCCGCTTGTAGAAGCGGTAAAAAGCTATCGTCGCTGGAATGAAGTGCGGATATGCTTGCTGCTTGTTGCAGCTTTAATAAATCTTTCCGTTTATTATTGGACGATGGATACGACGGGGCTATTATGTGCCGGTATGGTACTGGTTGCTTCTTTGTTCTGTGTACCGGGACGTGAACGGGTCGTTTCTGAACTTGATTTGCAGCGTAACGAGGAGCGTGCACAATGAGCTTTGCCTTGTTATATACAGATGAAATCCGTCTTCGGGCTTTGGAGCCAAGTGACGTAGATGTGCTGATGAGGCTGGAAAATGATGAAGAACTGTGGGAAAATGGTATTGTGACGGGACCTTTCTCCCGTTTTCAGCTTGAGAGGTATATTGCGGAAAATACCAATGATATATATGTTGACGGTCAGCTTCGGTTGGTTATAGAGCATTGTTCCGGTAGTGTAGCCGGAATCATAGACCTGTGTACGTTCGATGCCCGTCATAGCCGTGCCGAAGTAGGTATTGTTGTTTTGAAAGAATTTCGTCGTCGTGGAATTGCCCGTTCCGCCTTATCGTTGCTGGAACGGCATTGCTTCAGTCTGTTGGGTATGCATCAATTGTATGCTTATGTGAAGACAAGCAATGCCGCATGTATCAATCTCTTCCATTCTGCAGGATTTAATACGACAGGAGTATTGAAAGACTGGTTGCGTACCGGGAGAGGATATCAGGATGTATGTCTGCTGCAGAAAATGAATCCCTTAATTGCATGACGGATATTGCGGATATTTCGCCCACAAGCGATAGGGATTGCCCAGCTCATTCATGCTGGTTTGCCATAGCTCCCGATAGTTCTCCTCCAGCAAGTGCTGTTTGCAGGTTTCTCCTATGATCCACGAATCCTCGTTTATCTCTTTTTGAAGTTGTGTGTTGTTCCATCCGGCGTATCCCGCAAAGAAGCGGATATGTCCTTCGATGGGATTCCCTGCCAGTATATATTGCTGCACACGTTCGAAGTCACCATTTAAGAACAGACCATTGCCTAGAGGAAATGAACCCTCCAGATCGGGTAATGTGTGTAAGAAAAAGATGGTACTTCTGTCTACAGGTCCGCCTTTATAGACAGGGATAAGGGGAGCTGTTTCCAGATTGGGAACAAGTTGGTTCAGTGAAATATGATATCTGAAATCCTTATTCATTACAATACCCATACTTCCCTCCGAATTATGTGTTATCATCAGGACGACTGAACGGGCAAAATGATAATCATATAATAATGGGGAAGCAATAAGAATACTTCCCGTATGCGGAAGCGCCTTATTTGATTTTACTTGAAAAATGCGCATATCCATAGCTAAATATTTATATTTCACTAATGTAGTAAAAAAAAGTGAGATAGGAAAGGATATCGGCTTTTATTTTAGGAATAATAATTTTATAGGTATATATAACAAAAAAGCGATTACCGAAGTAATCGCTTCCTGTGATTCCGCTGCGATTCGAACGCAGGACCCACGCCTTAGAAGGGCGTTGCTCTATCCAGCTGAGCTACGGAACCATCCTTAATTAAGCGGTGCGTACGGGACTCGAACCCGTGACCCCATGCGTGACAGGCATGTATTCTAACCAACTGAACTAACGCACCATTATTTTTTTATTTGCTATCTCTCTCGATTGCGAGTGCAAAGGTACTACTTTTTTTTATTCCTGCAAATAAATTGCCCGGTTTTTTGTAAGAAAAATAATCTTTTTCTTGATTTTACTGCTTACGAATACCGTTTAGGGTAGCGTAAAAGGATGCTTAGCAGAGCTACTATTCCTAATATTATAGGGTAGTACAGATAGCCAATGATACTGATAGGGGATAATTTTGTCAGTTCGGCTGCTATCAGCATTTGTGCTCCATAAGGAATAAGGCCTTGTACGACGCATGAAAAAGTATCGAGAATACTGGCACTTTTTCGTTTGTCTACCCTGAATTGTTCGGCTATGTTATTAGCTAGAGGTCCGACAGTAATAATGGCTATCGTATTGTTGGCTGTACAGAAATTGGCTAAGCTGACTAATGCGGCAATACTAAGTTCGGCTCCTCTCTTGTTGCTTACATGGCGAGTCAGATGATGCAGAATATAATCTACACCTCCGTTGAAGCGAATCAGCTCAAGCATGCCTCCTGCCATTAATGTAATGATGATAAGTTCTCCCATTCCAGTGATGCCTTCACCCATGGAAGCAAACCATCCGAAAAGGTCGAAGCTTCCATATATACAACCTATGATACCTGTTGAAAGTACTCCAAGGAGTAGGACCAGAGTTACATTCATACCGGCAATAGCTGTACCCAGGACAATGAGGTAGGGGATAACTTTGCCCCATTCTATCGCATGTATTTCGCTTGCTGACTCTACTTGCGTACCATATATGATATAATAGATAAATACAAGCAGGGCAGCAGGAACGGCAATCAGGAAATTTACCCGAAACTTGTCGCGCATTACGCAACCTTGTGTACGTGTTGCGGCTATCGTAGTATCGGAAATAAAAGAAAGATTATCACCGAAAAAAGCTCCTCCTATGACGAGAGCTGTCATGAACGGCAGACTTACATCTGTCTTCATGGCAATACCCGCCGCAACCGGCGTAAGGGCCACGATTGTTCCCACCGATGTACCGATAGACAATGATATGAAACAGGAAGCCAGAAAAATTCCTGCCAGCAGCAGATTGTCGGGCAGTAGTAGAAGCGTCAGATTTACGGTTGCATCTATGGCTCCCATGGCTTTGGCCGACTGGGCAAAGGTTCCGGCCAGAATAAATATCCAGAGCATCAGCATGATATTTTTGTTTGCTGCTCCTGATGAATATTGAAGTATGCGGTCGTTGAGGCTTAATCCTTTTGTCGTTGCCACGGCGTAGACAGAGGCTACCAGAAATGCTACGGTGATAGGTACTTTGTAGAAATCGTTGACAATAAGTGAAGTCACCAGATAAAGACAAAGGAATACCACTAAAGGCATCAGTGCCCAGCCGTTGGGCTTGTTGATAATGGGAGTCAGTTTGTTTAAGTCCATAAAAATTGATGTATCTACCTTAAATTATATAAAGGAATCTCTGAAAATTGTATGGTGTGTTCTCAGAGATTCCTTGCTGCGTTCCTTAGTGCCTGATGATATTTTTATTTTATTATTCAGGCTTCGGGAAGAAAAATGTTGTTATTATAAAGTTACCCCAGTCTTGAATATTGCAATTTCGCGGTAACCTTTCTTTTCATTGTTAACCCATTCTCCACTGGCTACTTTGATAACGTAGTCGATGAATCGTTTGCATGTAACAGTCATAGGTTCGTTTTCTACAATAACTCCGGCATTGAAGTCAATCCATCCCGGTTTGTGAGCTGCCAGACGAGAATTGGTAGAAATCTTCATGGTTGGTACGTAAGTACCGAACGGTGTACCGCGTCCGGTGGTAAACAATACCATGTGGCATCCGCAAGAAGCGAGAGCGGTAGCTGCAACCAGGTCATTTCCCGGAGCAGAAAGCAGATTCAATCCTTTTGTCTGCAAGCGTTCTCCGTAAGGCATTACTCCTGATACGTAACTCTTTCCACATTTCTGTGTGCAGCCCAATGCTTTTTCTTCGAGAGTAGAAATACCACCTGCCTTATTTCCCGGTGACGGATTTTCGCCCACTGGTTCTCCGTGTGAAAGGAAGTATTCCTTAAAGTCGTTGATAAGATGTACGGTCTTTTCGAACAGTTCCGGAGTCTTGCAGCGATTCATCAGGATTGTTTCTGCTCCAAACATTTCAGGAACTTCAGTCAGTACGGATGTTCCTCCTTGCGCGATGAGGAAGTCTGAGAACATTCCCAGCAACGGATTGGCTGTAATACCTGAGAAGCCGTCTGAGCCACCACACTTTAATCCGACACGCAGTTCTGACAGTGGAATGTCGGTGCGTACATCCTGTTTACATTTTGCATATAAGTCACGCAAAATTTTCATACCTTCCTCAAATTCATCGTCTACCTTTTGAGCTACCATAAACTTGATTCTGTCTTCGTCGTACTCACCGATAAATTCACGGAAAATGTCAGGCTGGTTGTTTTCGCATCCCAAACCTACGACCAATACAGCTCCGGCATTGGGATGGAGTACCATGTCGCGTAGGATTTTCTTCGTGTTTTCATGGTCGTCTCCCAACTGAGAGCATCCGTAATTATGAGGGAAAGCCATGATGGCATCGATTCCTTCTTCTTTTGTTTCACGGCGAAGAGCTTCTGCAAGCTGGTTCACGATACCGTTTACGCAGCCCACTGTCGGGATGATCCAGATTTCATTACGAATACCTACATCTCCGTTTTTACGACGATATCCTTTGAATGTAAGATTTTCCTGCGGAATATCCAGTGAAACCTCAACCGGATTGTACGTATAGTCCAGCAATCCGGCAAGGTTGGTTTTTATTTCTTTCTCGCAAATCCAGCTTCCCTGAGGTACATGTTTGATGGCATGTCCGATAGGATAACCGTATTTTACAATATTGTCACCTTCATTGAAATCTTGCAGTGTTACTTTGTGTCCGGCTGGAATATCTGTTTTTAAAGTAATCTCCTGTCCATCAATCTGGATAGTTTCTCCAGCTTTCAGGGGAGTGATAGCGACAGCAACGTTGTCTGCCGGGTTAATTTTTAGATAAGTTGTTTCCATAAATTATATGTTAGTTATTGTTCCTGTTTGCATCCAGGTAGAAATCTATATTCTCTATTGTCAGCAGGTTGATTGGCATATAGTTGCATTCTTTTACTTTTTTCTTTAAGATAAGATGATTGCATAAACTTTCTACGCTGCTATATCCCTGTAAAGTAGGTTGCTGTGCGATAAGGAAGTCTATCACGCCTTCGCGCAGACAGGCTACATTTCTGGTCAGTAAATCGTAACCCATTAAGTGGAAATCGTGTCTTTTGTGTCTCAATATATATTCTCCAATGATATAGGCTTTCGAGTTGAATGTGATTCCATATGATATATCTGGATGCTTTTGGAAGAAATCATCCAGTATGGCCTCGTCTTCTCCTGGCTGTTTGGCATATAGATTCAATTCCCACATCTTCAAATCAGGATGGTGTTCTTTCATATATGCATAAAATCCTTCCTCACGGTGTAACTGCTGGTTTGAACCTAATCTGCCTTCGTTTATTTGCCGGAAGATAATCAGTTCTTTGCTGTCTTGTATCAGCATTTTTGCCATGCGTGCAGCGAAATACCCACTTTGTTTAGCGTGTTGTCCGTAAAAAGCCAGTGGATTCAGGTGAGGTATATTTGAATCTATAAATATATAAGGTATATTTAATATCTGAAGCTTGCTTACAATTTGGGTTGTTTCTGTTTCAATTGTCGGAGATAGAATCAAGCCGTCTGGGTTCATTGCCAGCAGGCGGTTGCCGGCGGATACGAAAGAACCGAATTCGTATTGGTCGTAATAATCAATATGTAATGAAATATTAAAATCGGAAAAAGCCTTCATTGCCTGATACATGCCATTTTCTACATCCACCCAATAGTCGCCTTTTGCATGGAGAGGCAATAAACAGGCAAAAATATATTTTTTATTTGACGCCAGTGCGCTGGCATACATGTTGGGTTGGTAGTCAAGCTGCTTAAGGATGTTTTCTACCTTCTTGCGACTTGCTTCCGAAACGCCGGTTCGCCCGTGAAGAACTCTGTCTACTGTCCCGACTGACACTTCCGCCATCTGGGCTATATCTTTTATACGAATACGTTCTACTTGTTTATCCATATCTATATACCTTATTTATATAGGAGGTCTTTCTTAATTGATGAAGAAAAAATTTTTCGATACAAATATATAACTTTTTTTGTTATTTAAAAAATAACTCGTACCTTTGTGTGCGTACACAAAGAGGATATTGTTTATTTAATCTATGAAGACGCGAACATGTGATATCCACTTTGACGGTAAGATTATCAAACTTATTATAAATAGTATAAAATTTATCTACAATGGGAAAAATTGTTACTTTAGGTGAGATCATGTTGAGATTGTCAACTCCGGGAAATACCCGTTTCGTGCAGTCTGATAACTTTGATGTTGTATACGGTGGTGGTGAAGCAAATGTTGCTGTTAGCTGCGCCAATTACGGCCACGATGCATACTTCGTAACAAAGCTGCCGAAGCATGAAATCGGTCAATCAGCAGTAAACGCTTTACGTAAGTATGGTGTTAAGACAGATTTTATTGCTCGTGGTGGTGATCGTGTAGGTATTTATTATTTGGAAACAGGTGCTTCTATGCGTCCTAGCAAGGTTATTTATGACCGTGCTCACTCGGCTATCGCAGAAGCTGATCCGTGTGATTTCGATTTTGATGCTATCATGGAAGGAGCTGACTGGTTCCACTGGTCTGGTATTACTCCAGCCATCTCTGATAAGGCTGCTGAACTTACTAAACTGGCTTGTGAGGCTGCGAAACGCCATGGAGTAACAGTTTCTGTAGACTTGAACTTCCGTAAAAAACTTTGGACAAAAGAAAAAGCTCAGTCTATTATGCGCCCATTGATGCAATATGTAGATGTTTGTATCGGTAATGAAGAAGATGCTGAACTTTGTCTTGGCTTTAAACCTGATGCAGACGTTGAAGGTGGTAAAACTGATGCTGAAGGCTACAAAGGCATCTTTACAGCAATGGCTAAGGAATTCGGATTCAAATATGTTATTTCTACATTGCGTGAATCGTTCTCTGCTACTCACAATGGCTGGAAAGCTATGATTTACAACGGTGAAGAATTCTATACTTCTAAGCGTTACGATATCAATCCGATTATTGACCGTGTAGGTGGTGGTGATTCATTCTCTGGTGGTATTATTCACGGATTGTTGACTAAACCTAACCAGGGTGAAGCTTTGGAATTCGCTGTAGCAGCTTCTGCTTTGAAGCATACTATCAATGGTGACTTCAACTTGGTTTCTGTTGAAGAAGTTGAAGCTTTGGCAGGTGGTGATGCTAGCGGACGTGTTCAGAGATAATTTATTCAGTTAAGGAAATATTAGGTTATAAATAAAATGGCAAAATTTGACAAAATCGCGGTGTTGAACAAGATTGGTTCAACAGGTATGGTTCCTGTATTTTATCATAAGGATGCAGAAATCGCAAAAAAAGTAGTTAAGGCTTGTTATGACGGTGGTGTTCGTGCTTTCGAATTTACAAACCGTGGTGACTTTGCTCACGAAGTATTTGCTGAAGTTGTAAAATTTGCAGCAAAAGAATGTCCGGAAATGGCAATGGGAGTAGGTTCTGTTGTTGATCCTGCTACTGCTGCTTTGTACATTCAGCTGGGAGCTAACTTTGTAGTTGGTCCATTGTTCAACCCCGAAATTGCAAAAGTATGTAACCGTCGCCTTGTAGCTTATACTCCGGGTTGCGGAAGCGTATCAGAAGTTGGTTTCGCTCAGGAACTGGGATGTGATTTGTGTAAAATCTTCCCGGGTGATGTTCTTGGTCCGAAGCTGGTAAAAGGTATGCTTGCTCCGATGCCATGGTCTAAGCTGATGGTTACAGGTGGAGTAGAGCCTACTCAGGAAAATCTGACTTCTTGGATTAAGGCAGGTGTATTCTGCGTGGGAATGGGTTCTAAATTGTTCCCTAAAGATAAAGTTGCTGCAGAAGACTGGGCTTACGTTACAGAAAAATGTAAGGAAGCTTTAGGATATATTGCAGAAGCTCGTAAGTAATAAAGAACTAAAAGTTCATTTTGTTTAAAGGTGTATAAAGTGAGAAGCATCGCGAAGTGTGAGCGCATACTTTGCGATGCTTTCTCATTTTTTTATGTCTTGTTTTGATAATTAAAGTAATCTTCTTTTTTTCAGTAAATGATAACTTTTTTATAGAAAGAGGGTAAGAAGCGGTATCGTTAAAACTGATAGCAGTGTTGTTATAAATGTACCTTGTGCCATGATAGTTTCTCCTTTTTCGTATTGTATACAAAATAATGTTCCATAAGAAGCAACGGGCATGGCTGCCAGAATTACATTGATATTGGCAATGGTTGGTTCGACATGGCATAGCCGTGATAGGTATAAAATGAGAAGAGGAATTGCGAACAGGCGTAAGATTGCTGTTATATAGATATTGGACGTACCTAACATTCGGCGGATAGGTATCTGTGCTATGGAAGAGCCAATGATAAGCAGAGCAGAAGGAACGGTCATATTTCCAAGTAAAGTAAGCGGCGTACTGATAACTTTGGGAGGAATCCATCCGGTAGCTACGATCAGGATGGAAAGATACGAGGCTATCATGGCAGGACAATATAATGTATCCCATTTAAATTTCATTTTCCCTTGATCACCCGAAATAAAAAGTGTACCGAAAACAAATATCAGCAAGGTGCTGGGAAAATTAAGAATGCTGGCGTAGAATACAGCATTAGCTCCGAAAATAGAGGCTACAATAGGGTAGCCGATAAATCCTACATTCCCAAAGGCCAGCATAAAACTATAGATACCTCGGTCGGTTGCCTTTATGGGAAGATAGTGTGGCAGCAGAAAGCCGGCGCCTATCAGGATTACATAAGTAGCAAATCCGACAATAAGTAAAGGTATTATAAAATGCTTGTCGGGAAGAGTGTCGCCCATTACCGATGAAAGTATCAGACAGGGACATGCTACATTGATGACAAAAACAGATAATTTGCGGTCGAAATCCGCATCCATCATTTTTTTCTTGCTTATGATATATCCGACGACCACCAGTATGAAGAGGATAATCATTTGCGTTACGATTGCGTTCATATGCTTGTTTGTTTTTTGTGTTTATCTGGTTCTGTGAGAAACCAGGCAAAGTTAAGTATTATTTCTACTCATTGTTTCGCCTGTTTTCTTTTGTTGCTGAAAATAAATTTGGATGAAACCGGAGTAGGACTGTAATCTTGTTTATGTGAATATTAGTTTAAAAAGTTTTCCATATATCTAATTTTCTTATAAATTTGCAACCTAATTTTAGGGCAGATATGTCCTGGTGATAAAAAGAAGCAAGATAAAAACAACATAATTATGAGCAAAAAATTTACTGAGTATTCGCAGCTCAACCTTTCTGAGGTGAACAAGGAAGTGCTGAAGAAATGGGATGAAAATGATGTTTTCTCCCGCAGTATGACAGAACGTGAGGGACATCCGTCTTTCGTATTTTACGAAGGTCCTCCCTCGGCAAATGGTATGCCGGGTATTCACCACGTGATGGCTCGTACCATTAAGGATACATTCTGTCGCTTCAAAACGATGAAAGGTTTTCAGGTTAAGCGTAAGGCTGGCTGGGATACTCACGGCTTGCCGGTAGAACTGGGCGTAGAAAAAGCTTTGGGCATTACGAAAGAGGATATCGGTAAAACCATTTCTGTGGCAGAATATAATAAACACTGCCGTACAGATGTCATGAAGTTTACAAAAGAATGGACTGACCTGACTCATAAGATGGGATACTGGGTGGACCTCGAAAATCCATATATTACTTATGATAACCGTTATATCGAAACATTGTGGTGGCTGCTCAAACAGCTTTATGGCAAAGGATTGTTGTATAAAGGCTATACCATTCAGCCATACTCACCTGCCGCAGGTACAGGATTGAGCTCTCACGAGCTGAATCAGCCGGGATGTTATCGTGATGTGAAGGATCTGACTGTAGTAGGTCAGTTCAAGATGAAAAATCCAAAGCCTGAGATGGCAGAGTGGGGTACACCTTATTTCATCGCATGGACAACTACTCCGTGGACATTGCCTTCGAATACAGCTCTGTGTGTGGGTCCGAAGATTGATTATGTAGCTGTACAGACTTACAATGCATATAATGGAGAGAAGATAACCGTAGTGCTTGCAAAGCCGCTGCTTTATGCTCATTTCAATAAAAAAGCAGAAGGCATGGCGCTGGAAGATTATAAACCTGGCGACAAGCTGATTCCTTTCAAAGTAGTAGGTGAGTATAAAGGAACAGATCTGGTCGGCATGGAATATGAACAGCTTATTCCGTGGGTGAAACCAGTTGAAACAGCGGAAGACGGAAGTTGGAAAGAAGCTTCTGACAAGGCTTTCCGCGTAATTCCGGGTGACTATGTAACTACCGAAGACGGTACTGGTATCGTACATATTGCTCCTACTTTTGGTGCAGACGACGCTAATGTAGCTCGTGCAGCAGGTATTCCTTCGCTGTTTATGATTAACAAGAAGGGTGAAACACGCCCGATGGTTGATCTGACCGGTAAGTTCTATCTGATGGATGAACTGGACGAAACATTTGTAAACGAATGTATCGATGTGGAAAAATACAAGGAATATCAGGGACGCTGGGTGAAGAATGCATACGATCCTCAGTTTACTGTGGATGGCAAGTATGATGAAAAAGCTGCTCAGGCTGCCGAATCACTTGATGTATATATTTGCATGATGCTGAAACAATCTGGACTTGCATTCAAGATGGAGAAGCATGTGCACAATTACCCACACTGCTGGCGTACTGATAAGCCGGTGCTTTATTATCCACTCGACAGCTGGTTTATCCGTTCTACTGCAGCCAAAGACCGCATGATAGAATTAAACAAAACTATCAACTGGAAACCGGAATCTACTGGAACAGGACGTTTCGGTAAATGGCTGGAAAACTTGAATGACTGGAACTTGAGCCGTTCTCGTTATTGGGGAACTCCGCTTCCTATCTGGCGCAGTGAAGAAGGAGAAGAACTTTGTATTGGTTCGGTAGAAGAACTCTACAATGAAATCGAAAAATCTGTTGCTGCCGGATTTATGGCAGAGAATCCTTATAAGAAACTTGGTTTCGTTCCAGGTGAGTATAGTAAGGAAAACTATGATAAGATTGATTTGCATCGTCCGTATGTAGATGACATCGTATTGGTTTCTGCCAGTGGCAAGCCGATGAAGCGTGAAAGCGATTTGATAGACGTTTGGTTCGATTCAGGTGCAATGCCTTATGCTCAGTTGCATTATCCGTTCGAAAACAAGGAAATCGTTGATAACCGTTCTTATTATCCTGCCGACTTTATCGCTGAAGGTGTGGACCAAACTCGTGGATGGTTCTTTACTCTGCATGCTATCGCTACGATGGTATTCGACAGCGTGGCTTACAAGAATGTAATCTCTAATGGTCTTGTGCTCGATAAGAATGGAAACAAGATGTCCAAACGTTTGGGTAATGCTGTCGATCCGTTCGGTGCTATCGAAAAATTCGGTTCAGATCCGTTGCGTTGGTATATGATAACCAACTCATCACCATGGGATAACTTGAAATTCGATACAGATGGAGTAGACGAAGTGCGTCGTAAGTTCTTTGGTACATTGTATAATACATATTCGTTCTTTGCATTGTATGCAAATGTTGACGGATTTACATATGCAGAAGCTGATGTTCCGGTTGCTGAACGTCCAGAAATCGATCGTTGGATATTGTCTTTACTCAATTCTTTGATTAAGGATGTAGATGCTTGCTATAACGATTATGAACCGACTAAGGCTGGTCGTTTGATTACTGACTTCGTAAACGACAATTTGAGTAACTGGTATGTTCGTTTGAACCGTAAACGTTTCTGGGGAAGCAGTATGTCGGCTGACAAGCTTTCTGCTTACCAGACTCTTTATACCTGTCTGGAAACTGTTGCCAAATTGATGGCGCCGATTGCTCCGTTCTATGCAGACCGTTTGTATATGGACTTAATTAGCGTGACAGGACGTGATAATGTCGTTTCTGTACACCTTGCTAACTTCCCGGTTGCAGACGAGAGCCTGATTAATACAGAACTTGAGGCACGTATGCAGATGGCACAAGATGTAACATCTATGGTATTGGCTTTGCGTCGTAAAGTGAATATCAAGGTTCGTCAGCCGCTGCAATGTATTATGATCCCAGTAGTCGATGAAGATCAGAAGCGTCATATCGAGGCTGTGAAGGACCTTATTATGAGCGAGGTGAACGTGAAAGAAGTTCGCTTTGTGGAAGGTGCTTCAGGAGTATTGGTGAAGAAGGTAAAATGTGACTTCAAGAAACTTGGTCCGAAATTTGGTAAACAGATGAAAGCTGTAGCAGCTGCTGTTTCTGAAATGAGTCAGGAGGCTATTGCCGAACTTGAAAAGAACGGTAAGTATACATTCCAGCTCGATGGTGGAGAAGCAGTTGTAGAAGCTACTGATGTAGAAATATTCAGTGAAGATATACCAGGTTGGTTGGTTGCCAATGAAGGTAAGCTGACTGTGGCTTTGGAAGTAACTGTTACAGAAGAGTTGAAGCGTGAAGGTATTGCCCGTGAACTGGTGAATAGAATTCAGAATATACGTAAAAGTAGTGGTTTTGAAATAACTGATAAGATAAATATTGTCTTATCTAAAAATCCTGACACGGATGGTGCTGTAAACGAATATAATACTTATATTTGTAACCAGGTATTGGCAAATTCACTGACACTGGCTGATGAAGTTGCTGATGGAACAGAACTGAATTTCGACGACTTCTCACTTTATGTGAAAGTTACAAAATTGTGATATTGAACTAATAAGAATGTAATGCGCTACGCTACTTGCTAAAGAAAATTCTTTTTCGGAAGTGACAAGCGCAGCGGATTACATATCTTAGACTATTATTAACTTTTAAATACTTAATCTTATGGCTGAAAAAACGAGATACTCTGACGCTGAACTCGAGGAGTTCCGTGCCATTATCATGGAAAAACTTCAGCTCGCAGAACGCGACTATGAAAAACTGAAGAGCAGTATAATGAATACCGACGGTAATGATACTGATGATACATCACCTACTTACAAGGTTTTGGAAGAAGGAGCCAATACATTATCGAAGGAAGAAACAACTCGTCTGGCTGCTCGCCAACTGAAGTTTATTCAAAACCTGCGTGCAGCTTTGGTGCGCATTGAGAACAAAACTTACGGTATCTGTCGTGAAACAGGAAAACTTATTCCGGCAGAAAGACTCCGTGCTGTACCTCATGCTACACTAAGTATCGAAGCAAAGCAGCAGGGCAAGAAATAATTTGATGATAGATTTGTCATTCAGACAGGTAAAATGAGTGGAGAGAGACCATATTATGCCTGTCTGAGTGACAAATATGTTAATGTATATAGGTATTTATGAAGAAATTTTTGACACAAGGACGCCTGGCGGCTTTGATAGTTTTTGCGGTTTTGCTGATTGATCAGGTAATAAAGATATGGATAAAAACTCATATGTATCTGCATGAGAATATCCATGTAACTGACTGGTTTTATATATACTTTACGGAAAACAACGGAATGGCTTTCGGCATGGAAGTACTGCCGAAATTGTTTCTTACTTTATTCCGTATCGTGGCTGTCGTATTAATTACCTGGTATCTGCATAAAATTACGACTCAGAAGGAGAAGCTGAAAACCGGTTACGTCGTGTGTCTGGCATTTATTCTTGCAGGGGCAATAGGCAATATCATCGACTGTGTTTGTTATGGTGAAATATTCAGTGAGAGCACTCATTATCAGATTGCGTCATGGGTTCCTGTGGGGCAAGGTTACGCCGACTGGCTTCATGGCAGAGTGGTGGATATGTTTTACTTCCCTATCATTGATACTCACTGGCCGGAATGGATGCCTTTCTGGGGAGGAGAACGTTTCATATTCTTCAGCCCGATCTTTAATTTTGCCGATGCAGCAATTAGTTGTGGCATTATCAGCTTGCTTATTTTTTATAGCAGTTATCTGAGCAATGGTACTCATCCTAAAGACTCCAAAGAAATAAAACAATGAAAAAACAAGCTAGTTGGTTGTTAGTTGCTGCTTTTCTGTCTGGTATGGCAGGTTGTGGCAAGAAGATTCCGGAAGATATTATCCAGCCGGATGCAATGGAAAGTCTGTTGTACGATTATCATTTAGCTTCTACGATGAGCAGCTCTGTTTCGTATACGGAAAACTACAAAAAAGACGCTTATTTTAAGTATGTTTTTCAGAAACATCATGTGACGGAAGAGGAGTTTGACTCGTCTATGGTGTGGTATACTCGTAATAGTGACCAGCTGGCAACGATTTATCAAAACCTGCAAAAGCGTTTTGAAAATGAAGAGAAACATATGAAGGTGCAGGTAGCTAAACGTGATAACCAGATTGATGTTTCTATGTCGGGAGATACAGTAGATGTATGGCAAGACCGGACATTATATTGGCTTTCTGCTTCAGTTCTGACAAATAAACTGATGTTTGATTTGAAAGCTGACACAACCTTCAAGCCGCACGATGCAATGGAGTTGACTGCTGATTTTCATTTTATGCCGAAAAATGGACGTCCTTCTGGAAAAGCTGTAATGGCATTGAATTTTTACTTTGACAATGATAGTGTGCAAGGGCTGACTCGTATAGTATCTAGTTCAGGTAAACAGCGTTTGTATGTCCGTGCCGATTCTGCTTTCACCATTCGTAGTATCAGTGGGTTTGTATATTACACAGATGAGAAAAATCCTAAGAGTAGTGTGCTGATTGACGATATTCATCTGACCCGTTATCATAATATGGAGAAAGAACAAGAGCAGGTTGCCGATACTATCCAAAAAGTTGACCTTCCGGATACAGAGAACAAGAAGGTAAGACTTCAGGAGAAAGCAATCATGCAGCCCATGAGAAAAATTGAAAATCGGAAATGAAACGTTTTGCTACGCACAGAGTATATAGCTTGCTTACAGCCGAAATAAAATCTTCCCAAGTTTTAGAGCTTGAAGAAGATGGGAGAGTAAGCAAGCTTTATCCGTTTACAGAAGAAATCTCTGCTACCGAATGGCTTCCCGGATTGGTCGTACTTTCTCCTTGTCCGATATGGAAAAATCCGGAAGAGAATTTTTCTGAATTCAAAATGCGTATAAGCAAAATCCCTGTTTGTGAAACTACTCTCCGTGCATACTGGATATATCCGTTTAATGTTTCTTTAATGGAGTTTGTTGGAAATAGTCGTATTACGTTATTAAAGTGAGGATGACCACGCAGTTCTTCTCCTGAATTCAGCGCAGACAATGGCAGTAGCTACTGCAACATTCAATGATTCACTTGTTTCACATCCTTGCGGATAATTGGGAATGAGTATGCGGTGAGTAACCATTTCTGCTATTTGTTTGCTTATGCCATTGCCTTCATTCCCCATGATGATAATTCCATTGGCAGGTAATTCTTGGGTATATATATTTTCTCCATCAAGAAATGTTCCGAAAATGGGGATATTCTTTTGAAAAGCACTTCTTAAAAAATCAGGCAAATTGCAATAATGCAGTTTGACACGTGCTATTGCTCCCATTGTAGCTTGTATGGTTTTAGGATTGTATACATCAGCAGTTCCGGAAGAACAGAAGATATGCTCTATTCCAAACCAGTCGGCAATGCGGATGATTGTTCCTAAATTTCCGGGATCTTGTACATCATCTAAGGCCAAACATAAAGATTGTTCTGTTACGTTTGCATCGAATTCGTAATGAGGTTGCTCGAAAACGGCAAGAACTTCCTGCGGGGTTTTTAGCAGACTGGCTCGTGAAAGCTCTTCATGAGTAACTTCTATTATTTCGGCAGCTTGCAGATGGGGATGACTTTGCAGCCATTCTTTGGTAGCAACCAGCAACTGGCATGAAAAGTGGTTGATTAAATCGTTTACTAACTTATTCCCTTCTGCCAGAAAGGCATGTTCTTCTTTCCGGTTCTTTTTTAATTCCAGCGAACGGATATATTTAATTTTATTTTTACTTAGCATGGGTATTTGTGTATAAAATAACAAATATTCACTGACAAAGCTAAGAAGATATTTTTAATTATTGCCTATCTTTGCATATAATTCTGCATATATCGCCTTGTTTTGAGATGAAGAAAACGACTCTTTTACATATCTATATTTGTTTTACGCTTATTGTCCTGCTACTGCCAGGCTGTTCTGTCAATAAATTTATTCCAGAAGGAGGATATTTATTGGATGACGTAAAAATAGAGTCGGATAATAAAGAGATAAAATCATCTCAGATGAATCAGTACGTACGTCAGTCGCCTAATGCTAAATGGTTCAGTTTATTCAGATTCCCTTTATATATTTATAGTGCTTCGGGCATGGACTCTACAAAATGGATAAACCGTTTTTGGCGTAAACTAGGAGATGCGCCTGTAATATACAGTAAAGATGCGGCTCAAGAAACACAGCAGGAAATAGAAAAAGCTGTACGTAATATGGGATATATGGGAGCGGTTGTCGATTTGAAGGAAGAAGCGAAGGGCAAACGTATGAAGGTTTCCTATGATATTCACTCGAGATCACCGTATATCATAAATAATATAGCTTATGATATTGCAGATAGTAAGATACGTAGTTATTTGGAAGCAGATTCAGCACAGACATTACTGCACGAAGGAATGCGGTTCGATGTGAATGTACTTGATGAGGAAAGACAACGTATAACCCAATATTTGCAGAACAGGGGATATTATCGTTTTAATAAAGATTTTATCACATTTCAGGCAGATACGATGCTGAATACCCATAAAGTTGACCTTACAATGGAGCTGGCCTCATTTCAAATTCGTAAGGAAGATATGTCGGAAGAACACCGTCAGTATCGGATACGGAATGTCAACTATATATTGGATGCGGATTTTGCTGTACCTTCTGCACAAGCACTCCAAAGTTTTGATTCTGTGCGTTCGGGAGATGTCAGTTTGTTTTATAAAGACAAGCTGTTTCTGCGTCCGAAAGTAATTTCTGATTATAACTTTCTGATACCCGGAAACTTGTATAGAAGCAGGAGTGTACAAAATACTTACTCTGCGCTGTCCCGTTTGTCTATCTTGAAGTATTCGAATATTCGTTTCAGCGAAGTGATAGAAAATGATTTAGCATACCTGGATGCTTATATCACATTGTCAAGAAATAAAAATAAATCATTGTCTTTCGAAATAGAAGGAACAAACTCTGCTGGTGATTTGGGAGCAGCAGCGTCGGCTTCATATACGCATCGTAACCTGTTTAAAGGTTCTGAGACTTTTACAATTAAATTGAGGGGAGCATATGAAGCTGTGAGTGGACTGGAAGGATATACTAGCAGTAACTATATGGAATACGGTGTGGAGAGCAGTTTGAATTTCCCTGAATTTATGTTCCCGTTTCTGTCTTCCGACTTTAAAAAACGTATTAAAGCGACTTCAGAGGTCAGTATAAAATATAATTGGCAGATTCGTCCGGAATTTGAACGTACTTTAGCTTCTGCTGCCTGGAGCTATCGTTGGACACGGAGAGGAAGGGCTAATCATCGTTTTGACTTGCTGGATATAAATTATATTTATATGCCCTATACCTCACCTACATTCGATGATTATCTGGATCGTATGGATGAGGTTAATCCATTGCTGAGACATAGTTACGAAGATTTGTTCATTGTGCGTTTGGGATATACTTATACTTATAATAGTGCTGGAGGAAATACGATGACTACGGCAAACCGTAATTCGTATTCTGTGCGCTTTAATATAGAAGAAGCTGGTAATTTGTTGTATGCCTTTTCGCGTTTGATAAATAAAAAGCCACGATACGGCGAAGCATATCAGTTGGCTAATATAGATTTTGCACAGTATGTGAAGGCTGACATAGATTATGCAAAAAATTTCGTTATCGATGAGCGCAATTCGCTGGTATTTCATGCCGGATTAGGAGTTGCGGTTCCTTATGGGAATTCTAAGAGTTTACCTTTCGAAAAGTTATATTTTTCCGGAGGTGCTAATAGTGTACGTGGCTGGCGGGTACGTTCTTTAGGACCAGGTTCTTATCGTGGGGATGGAAACACGATAGATTATGTCAACCATACGGGAGATATTAAGTTGGACCTGAATTTGGAGTACCGGACATTTTTATTCTGGAAGTTGAATGGAGCAGCGTTTATTGATGCCGGAAACGTTTGGAATATACGGAATCAGGGAATACAGTCGGAAGGAGTATTCAAGTTTAATCGTTTTTATAAGCAACTTGCCGTTTCTTATGGACTGGGAATACGTTTCGATCTGGACTTCTTGATTTTACGTTTCGATGGAGGTATGAAGGCTGTCAATCCGATGTATACTGGTCGTGACCGTTACCCCATTATATCTCCTGACTTCAAACGCGATTTTGCATTTCATTTTGCTGTGGGATATCCGTTTTAATCATTATCATATGGAAGAAAGAAAAATTTATAAGAAAGAAGAACTGAAAGCCTTGAAAGATTGGTTTGCTAATCAAGATTTACCTCAAGGTTTACAAGTAGATAAAGCAACTAATATACCTAATTTGAAAGAAACTGTAGCACGTTTATTCGATCAGGCTGAAGCTTGTTTTGAAAATCCTAAAATGCAGGGATGCCTGATTCTACTGGAAAATATTAAGGCAAAACTTGAAAGCTGAAAAGGAGAGTACAAGTCTATCTAAGTTTAGTTCAATAAAGAGGAACTCTCAATTTGAACCTGACTGTTCTGTCTACAATAAAATGGCCCTGTCGTTACTAGGAAGTTTACATCTTAGGTATAAAACATTCAGGATGTACTCCAATGAAAGATGACAGGGCTATTTTATTACACGTATGATTATTGTATTTAAGAGCGGGTTAATTTATTCAGATTTTACTTCATCGTCATTTTCCGGTATTGGAATATATGCAGGCTTGGGCTGGGGAATACTGAAGTCGGCATCAGCAAAAAGTTCGGCCAGACCGGATATTTGTTTCAGTCGGAGCAATTCATCTCGATCCATTCCGATGTTTTTCATAATCCATTGATCCGACATTCCTGCTTTGTCCAGTTCGGCAACAATGTGTGACATGAGTTCGATGTTATGAGTTCCACGTGCACGATTATGGCGAATGGTAGATCCCATGCGGTTTGACAAATCTTTATCGATCACAACGACAGGAAGCAGGCCTTTTTCTCGTTCATAAATACGTTTGGAGGTTTTTAGTACCGTAAATCGGTGGAATCCGTCAACTAAAATATATTTATCTGCTTCTTTGTCATAATAACAAACACACGGCATGGTAAATCCATCTTCCCAAATGGATATTTCCAGCAGTTTCATTTCTGGAGGAGCTACCACATTGGGATTATAATCATTTGCTACTACTTTTTCTACTGGTACAGCTTTTACATTATAAACAGGACTTTTATATTCATTTTCGTTATCACTCATCGCCAAATATTTTTGTAGTTTTCCATAATCTTATTCTTTTTGCTGATCTCTTCCTTTGTAGGAGAGAAGCCCATGTATTTGCAGGCATGGTCATTTCGGAGAATGCAGATGCACATGCGTTTGTATGTGGGAATTTCTCTGAATTCAGGAATGTCTATATCTTCCTGGTATTCCATTTTTACAGGATGTTTATGTGTACGGTAGTTGCTTTTGTCTACTATTTCTATAGGAACTTTAGCATCTATCAGTTTTTGTATGACATCGTCACTCAGGCATCCTCCCTTTGTTCGCCAGAATTTAATGCTGACGTTCAAACGCCGGAGATAGCCGTTGCGTGTCTTTTCAGGAAGTGTGGATAGTAAAAAGTACATAAATGATTTCCATGTATATCCCTCTGGCAGTTTTATTTTTTGCCTTGCCGTGGCATGTGTGCTTCCATAAATAGCCGAAAAGTTTACCCCATTTACGCGTCCTATCATTTTTCCCCATGTATCGGGATCAATGGCTCTGTAAAGAGCAAGACTTTCGATAGCCTCACTGATAAACGGGCTGGCTACCCGTTGCCGTTCTAAGCTGACTCCTGCCTTGTAATAGAGGTCGTACAAAGGGTTATAGTCCCATCTGAATTTACCGTTTGCCGTCCATACATCTGTTGTTTTCCAATCGTATATAGGATAGGCATTGTAAATATCATTTCCTATTTTTGAGGTCCAGATATACTTATGATACAGAATGTTCTTGGGAACTTGGAATATACATCGCCAGCGACTGAAACTTTCCTGTGTCCGTATGCCCACCAGGCAGCAAGTACGTGTAGCTTTTTTCTTTTTATGCAGCCATTGTGCGAAGTAAAGCTGAAAATCGTAGTCCCATGTGTCTGGTTTCAACTCGGGGAAATCTTTTATTGTCATAGCACCTTCAGGCATCTGGCGAACCCAGAGATCTTTCTTCTCTTCATCCCACGGACGCCAGAAAGACTGATACATTGATGTTGAGGTTGCGACACGAAACGGAAGACAGATGCGATATACGTCAAGTAAATCCTTATTCTTTTCTAGAATGTTGTCTACAAAATCGATAGTCATTTTGTATTGGACCTCATAATCCATGTGGAATACACCTATTTTCCGCTTAAGGTTATTGCGGCGGATATAGTCAATACATAAGTTCAGCAATACTCCACTGTCTTTGCCTCCAGAAAAAGACACATAGACATTATCAAATTCGTTGAATATTACTCGTAGACGCTCCTGGGTTAATTCGTAGACATTTTTTTGTTCCTGAACTGTCGCTTCCATTATGCCTTCTGCATTTTTATGTATAGTTTCCAACTCTTTGTTATTTCAAATCCTTTCTGTACGAACAAGTCCTGATGAGGAGTTTGCACCACAGCCGATAAAGGCTGCGTGCTCTCTTCCTCGTCTGTAAGGACTGTATTTAGCAGTGTATCCAGAATATAGTCGTGGGTTTCTGCTTCAGCGTAGTAGTTGTTGATGATATGTTCGTTTTTACGCATTTCTAATGGAATAAATCCCATTACTTTTTGCTTCTCTATTGCAATATACCATACATAGTGTTCTCCGGTTTTAAACGGATATCCGTTGTTGTATTGCAGGACTTTCGGATTCATAACCAAAGGGCCTACCAGCCGGTATAGTTGTCTGTCGGTTCCTTGTAGTTTCAGTATCTGCATCATAAATTGCTTTTTCTTTTTCGTACCTAGCAAAGGTATTTAAAAAAGAGAACATTTACAATTTCTGATCTGAGATCAGCCGGGCTATGCGGGTCTTGCTTTGAGCCCCTTTAGTGAGCAGATATACGTGTTTATATGCGTCACGGTTCAGTTCCGTAGGTGAACCGTTAATCAGAATAATGTTTCGGTCGTTTGCAAATTTTAGGATTCCGTTTACATTATTAGGATGTAGCTTTCCGATCTCATCCATCATGCAATGTAATTTGAAGTCCTTAAACTTCTGCGAAGCACTTTCTTTGAATACATTCAGCAGCATGATATTAATCATTGCTTTTACCAGGATATCTGTTCCTTCCGAACCCACATTCGACAACTTTTCGACAAAACCGGTGTCGTTGTTGTTTTCTATGATGCGGAAACGTAATTCAAACGAATCGTATAGACGGATCTTGTCATACCGGTAAGCGTGCATTTCTTTGATGAAATCACGCAATAAAGCGATAGCTTCCTGTTTCACCAATTGTTCGTTTTCGCTGGAAAACAAGTTTGTGCCCGGAGTAAGGTCGTAAGCATGTTCATTGTAATATTTCTGTATGGCTCTCAAAGCATTTACCACTCGGTTGCTGCTTTCTTCTACCTTCATTTCAATACGTTGGATTACTCCTACGAAATTGCATGTCTGGAATCCTTTGTTTACCTTGCTTATCAGATCCTGTATATCACTTTCTGAGGCCGTAAGCATGGAAGTATCCATGCTGATACGTTTGAAGATGTCCGAATGCTCGTTGTTGATGCGACGCACGAATTCGTTGATTTTATTTTCTTCTACAAAGTCGTGTAATTCATCGGCAAAACGTATATATTCCCAATCTTCATTGAATTTCGTTTTGAACTTAAACGTATTGTCCTCGTCAAAATGTCCGGTAAAGAGATTAACTTCTTTGCGCAGGCGACTCTGAAGCTGCATGTACTGGTTTTCCATGCGTCCCAGTTCATCAATCAATTCGATACATCCTTTTTGAACGGCTATTTCAGTTTCCGTACCATTTTCAGAACGGAAAATATCCTGATGAGGCTTGTACCAGTCGTATGCAGGAATTTTTTCGTACGCATCCAGGTTGCCGGATAAGCTGCGTACATTTTCCTCTGCTTCATGCAGTGATTTATTCAGCTTGTCTATTTCACTTTGCAGGGCTCCTGTTTCTTTATGTAAAGATTCTTTCTCGTTGTTTAATAAACGTTTTTGCTCGTCATATTCACGTTGCCATGTCGGAATATGGTCAATCAAATCGCGTTTATCCTTCTGATACTCGATGATGAGTGCAGCATGGTCTTTTATAAACAGAAGTTCCTGTTCGATATTCTGCAATTGTTCTGCAATGTTTTGCAGACGTTCTGTATCGGCTCCCTGTGTGTGGAGCTCCTTTTGCATGTCGTTTTCGTATTCAGCCTTTACAGAAGCTATCCGTTGCTGTTCCTCTTTATCTTCCTTGCGTATGTTGTCTGCCTGTGCACTTTTTTCGTTGTTCAGATTTTGCAACAGTTTGTTCCATTCTTGCTTTAAATTGTTCAGCTTGTCCGATTTCTCTTTGTTTAGATTATTCAGCTTGCTTTCTGTCTGTTGCAATTCATTATGAGCCTGCATTTTTTGCTCTTCCAGTTCGTGAAGTTTGCGGTTCCTTTCTGCTTCGGCCTTTTTCTTCCAGTTTTCCAGATCGAGCATATCCTGTTGATATTGTCGTTCCAGTTTTTCCAGTTCATATTCTTGTAGAGCGATGATATCTTTTTGCTCTTTTATTTTCGGCTGATATTTACTTTTCAGCGTTTCTTCCAGCTCTTCTTTTTCACTCTGCAATCGGATTGTTTCTGCTGCTATTTCTTCCAGACGACAAGTGCCGGCTTCTTTCTCTTTCTGATAATCATTGATGGATTTAATATGTCGGTTTATTCCAGCCAGATCAATTGAAATTCCGTAGAAGGACTCGCCTGCATCTTGCAATTGGGGTGACAAACCTGTCTGCCAGAGGATGGACTCATCGCAAAGCTTACCGATGTTTTCCTCCCATCCTGGTTTGTTATCCTTGAGCCATCCCTGTAATGTATTGCGGCTGTTTTGTAAAAACGTTTCCAGTTCGTCAACACGTGGTTTCAGCTGCTGTTGTTCCAGTTGCAGTCTGGTCAGTGCATCATCTTTTTCTTTTGTTCCGTGCTGCAATTCTTCTTCCCACTTCAGCGTAATCTCCTTGATGATGAGTTGTGCGTTGTTGATGCGGTTCTTTTTACTCATATGCATGCCGGTATACGACTGTATGCGATGCTTCAGTTCTTCTTGTTCTGTTTCGAAGAACATCTCTTTCCGGCAAAGCTGCATCTGATAATCAATAGCTGTCAGCACACTCTGTTTTTCACTCTTCTCAGGGTGAAGTTGCTGTGAGAGTTGTTCGTATTCCTGATATAATGCTTCGGTAGAAGCTTCGTGGCGAAGACGTCCTTCCTCAATGCGTGCATTATATGTGCTGTTCAACTCATCCAGTTGCTTGAGTTTTGCTTCATGAATTTTATTCCATTGTTCATCAAGGCTCTGTATAAGCGACTTATATTTTGTTGAGATCTCTGTATATTGGGAAGTGAGAATACGCTGTTCTTCCAGTAATCCGTCGCGGTGGTTTTTCCATTCTTCTTTTCGTGAAGAACGCTCCATTACCTGCTCAATTTGTTGGCGAGCATAATCTTTTTCCTTCTTTTGTGCCTTTTGCAGCTCATTGTTTAGTACAGCAAGTGTTTCCTGCAATTTGTCACAGCGATGGCGTGACTGCTCTTGCAGTTCTTGTCGGCGAGTAATCAACTTGTTGCGCTCACTTTCCGCATGTTGTTTTTTTTCTTGCCATTGTGGAAGTGCTTCCTTAGCCTTGATAAAGGCAGAAACCAGTTCACGGCAACCTTGGGCCAGTGCTGTCTGCTGTTTCGAAACCTGTGCCGACAATAATGTTATTTCTTTAGCCTGCTTTTGTGTTTCACGTTTTTGGAATTCTTCGATGTCACGTAGACGGACTTCAAAATTTTTCAGATGCTCCTTGTAGTTATTCAGATCGACTGCAGTTTCATCTTCGTTGATGGATGAAATAATTGTCTTTTTGATGAATTCAGCATCCAGCTTAGAGTTAAGCAAGACATTTTGGATTGTACGAGGAATATTCTGATACTGCTTACTTTCCATAAGCGAATATTTCTTCATATCAGATGAAACGCCATTGCCATAAAGAATATTCCGGTATTCATCGAAAGTGTAAATAATACGTGAGTAGTCTACGTTCTGCAAATCGAGCTGCATACGTATCCGGTCGGCTCCAGTATAGGCAGTACGGGTTTCCGGATCGATAAAAAACTCTTTCCGGTAAGGAGAGTCAATAAAACGGTAGCTTACTCGGTTCATCGACTTGAAACTGAGGATACAGAAAGCCCCGTTCTCGGTAGCTACTTCATAGATGATATATGAATTGGCGTAGGGGAAATAATATTCCGTATAGCTCTGTTTTTCAACTGGGATTCCCAACTTTTGTGTATCTGCATTGTAAAAAAAGAGGATAGAGCGAAGTACGGTACTTTTTCCTACTCCCTGTGTACCGATAAAGTGTACATTCCCATCCAAATAGATATCATCGGCATAAGGAATATTTGCACTATTTATAAATATAATTCTATTCAGGTTTCTCATCGTCTTGGCTGTCATCGTAAATGTTAATACTTTCAATCAGGCGTTCCAGATAATTCCAGGAACTCATTACTTTATATGTATTGTTCTTCTCGTTTTCCAGTTCCAGAAAAGAGTCACGGGTAAGCTGCCGTATCATATTATCGAGCACCTCTTTGCGTACATCTTTATCGGAGAAATGTTTACGTATCCCGTCCAGCTTGTTCTGCAACATGACGTTGATGTTGGCTTCCACCAATATCTGTTCCGGCTGAAAACGATAGCCCGGTCCGAAAGTTTCATCGTATGTTTTAAATAAGTCGAGAACATCAATCCAGTAATAGGCACGCAGAATCTTTTGTTCCAGTGTAACACGAGGTTCTGTACGAGAAAAATAAAAATATTCGTTTCCCCGCTCCAGTGTATAGCCTATCTGTGCAAAATAAATCGACAGAGCTTCGAAGTCATCGTCTATAATATCATATAAATCGCGTACGTCTTCATTTGTACTGTTTGAACTGATAAACAGACCTTTTTGCAAATAGTCGAAAATAGCCGCTGTATGATCGGGTATTCTTATTGTTAGTTCCATATAATCTATTGATTTTTTCTGATTGACTTTAGCATGTATTCCGAATGTTTACCGGAATGAACCAAAGTAAATATTTTTATTATGCGATCTTCCTTTATATCGGATAGATGCGAGCATATTCATAGTTTTTGTAAATACCAAATTCTTCACTGATACGGAACTGAGATTCGTATAGTGATACAATCTGGCAAAAGAGGGTAGTCCGTTCTTCCTCACTGACTTCCTGACGGAATGGATAGCGCATCAGGAAAGAGAACAGATCTTCCGGTTGTGCAGTGGCATCTTTCCACATTGCTTCAGTTTGTGCCTGAATATAGTTGCCGACCGTTTCTTCCAGACTTATTGTTTCCTGATACATTGACTGAGATGCCAGATCTTCATCGCTGAACGCACCAGCTTCGTTGCTTCGTATGGTTTCGCGATGCTGGAGGTTTTTCATTACTTTCAGAATGATCGGACGTGCCTCATCGGTATTCAAGTAATTTATGGAAAGTTTGAATGATGATGGCGCTGTTCCTTCCAAAAGAATGGAGTGTTCACGTTCCAGTACTTCGGCGAGATTACTTTTGGCGCGCAGCTCAAACTGATCTTGCAAATATTTTACCCGGCGTATTTTTTCTACCAGTATCACTTGACTCTTAATCTGGTTCAGGTAATTGATGATATCCTGCTGTGCCCGGATAAGACTATGCGCCGAAAGCTGTAATTCCCGGCGAAGTTCCAGCAAAATCCGGTTCAGCTCATCATCAGTTGCCTGCTGGAAGAATTGTCGTTCTTCGTGCAATATCAGATTTTCCGTCGTATCAATCAGCTGCTGGATATTGATTCGTTTTTTATCGAGGTTTTCCAGCTTGGCAATCTTTATCTGATAGGTAGGTTCATGTTTGAAAGCATTGTCGATGCTGGTCTGCAAATTCATGATATTACGTATCGTAGTACGAGCTATTTTCTGAAAAGTAATTTTGATATTTCTTACGTAACTAGCCTTACGCGTTGCGATACGTTCTTTGAGATAATAATCCATCAGTTCGTGAAGATACTCGATATTTTCATCTATCACGGCTGTATTGATTTCTTCATTAGCCTCAAGTAACAGTTCGAAAAAATCCATAAACCGTGCATCCAGCTCAACAAAGTTGCCGTTCTGATGAATTACTTCTTTTTCTATAAGTAGTTTCAGACGGTTTTCATCATCTTTCAGCAAAGCCAGTGCATCGGAGTATCTGAAGCTTAGTATTTTTCTTTTCTCGAACATTTCCGTCAGCAGCCCTCTTGCTGCGGCGACGGTGTTTATGATTTCGTGTATAGAACGGAATATGTACATAATATTATAAAAAATCCTCGCAAAGTTATAGCTTGGCGAGGATTTTTCCTAATTTTTTATGTTTTGTCTTATTCCTTTATCTTTCTTCTAGAGCAGGGGAGCCCCGAAAGGAGCTTGTTCTTCTTCAATCCACCACTGGAAATTCAATCGTTTCGCTGGATTCATTCCAGTTGTCGATAGTGAAGTTTCCGGAACTCCCCCCTGCAAAAATATCTCCGATAACAATGTTTACTGTCAGACGTGTATTGGCAACCAATGTCGATTCCAGATTTTTCGATAGCGTGTGTACGCTACCATCTTTCAGCGTAATCAGGAGTGTAAGCAAGGGGTTGGGGGCAGAAGGAAATACCATTACCATTGCATTACTCATTTCGGTATTATCGACAGAGCGTACCAGATCAAACTTGACAGTCTTTGTCTTATTTTCGGGTTCGGCTGTATACAGATTGATTTTTTCAGCTATTCCACCGATAAGAACCTGCATATCTGTAATGTTAGAGTTGATGACGGCATTGTTTTTTGTTTTGACAATCACCTTGAGTCCTGCTACAACCCGTTCCATATTGGCTTCCAGATCCTCTTGTCCGATATTTACTTCCTTGTTGGTGTGTACCAGATCGTATACAGGAATATATGTAGTATCCTTATTATATTGTCTCAATCCGAAATACAATTTAGATAAGTCTGAACCAATAGATAGCCCGGGTTCATCAATGGCTGGGGTTGTATGAATAGGTTCTTCATATTTGGGAGTTCCCCAATATACAATGTTATATTTGCCGACAGGCAGCGATACTTCTCGGTTGTTATCTCCTACAATGTTTCCATCCTGAACATTGTAAAAACCATAGAACACGCTTAGCGTATTGTTTACATAGTTCCCGAAATAAATAGAGCTTCCTTGGAGGCAAGGATAAGCTTCTACTATACCCGTGAGAGGACTTTGAGAATCGCTCACACGGGTATGTAGAGCGGGAGTAACAAGATTGGGGGTTGATTCAGTAGAGAGAGTATAACTGTCATCTCTACAAGCTGTCGTGATGAGTAAGAGTGTAAGTGCTCCTAAAGTGATTTTTTTCATATTGGTTTGTTCTTAAATAATAAACAACTAAATGTAGCAAATGTTTTCATAAAAGTGAAATTTCGTAAGAAAAAAATGTGTATGAGGAAGAAAAAAAGGCAATATGTTTCCAAAAACTTGTTGAAGAGCATATTTTACTTGGCTGAAGTCTTTTCAGATAATTCAGCAAAAACTCTCAATTTTTGTACAAATACTTTTGAAATATTGCTCAAAAAAATCGGGGAAGTTGTACAAATTTTAAAAAAATATCTCGATGTTTTGGGAAAGATTTGCCCAAGTTTTAGACATAATTCCGGCTTTTGTTGTTTTAGTGGCTTTTTAGTAACCAAAACAGGGTTCTTAATTAAAGAAAAACAAGGTACAGTGAAAAAGTTAAGTTTGTATCTTTGCCGGAAATTAGGTATGAAAAAGATTATGAAGAAGCGTACAAAAGGGATATTGAAAATAGCCGGTATATCTTTCGGCTCATTGATTGTTTTAATTCTGATAGCAATAACAGTTGCTATAAATTTTGTGTTTACTCCTTCCAGGTTAACTCCGGTGGTCTTGAAAACTGCTAATCAGGCACTGAATGCCAAGTTGGAGATGAAGAGTGTGGAACTGACTTTTTTCTCTACGTTTCCACGTTTCGGATTGAAGTTGGTCGATGGAAGTCTTGTCTCGAAAGTGTTCTGTGATACAGCATGGCAGAAAACAGATTCGTTGCTGTCATTTGGCAAATGCGTGGTTGTGGTAAATCCGATAGATTATTTGATAAATAAAAAAATAACTCTTAACTATCTGGGATTGGAAGATGCTTCGGTTTACGCTTATAAGAGTAGGGAGGGCATTGCCAACTGGGATATTGTAGCTTCTGATACAACTGCTGTAGCTGATACTGCTTCTTCTGGCAAGACAGATTTGTCGGGAGGTATTGATATTCGTCGGGTATCGCTGAAGCGGGTAAATGTTATTTTTGATGACCGGGATACAAGAGTTTATGCCCGCCTGACCAATGCTGCACTTAATCTGACAGCTTCTTTGCAGAAAGAACACTCAAAGTTAGCTATGCGTTTCAGCAATGATAATGTACTTTTCTGGCAGGACGGACAATTGCTGGTCAATAAGGTTGCGACAGACCTGAAGACTTCTCTTGATCTGGACCGTTCTACGCGTACACTTACACTAAATGATGCCAACATTTCATTAAACGGTATAACCTTTGATGTGAAGGGAACCTTGAAGCGAGATACAGTTCGCCGTGCACTTAACGTGGATATTGCATATGCTCTGCATGCTCCTTCCTTGGAAACGGTATTCAATATGATTCCTGAGAGTGTTTTGAAGCGTGAAAGTATGGAGTCAAGAGGCAGTGTGAAAATGGAGGGTGATGTAAAAGGATGGTATGGAAAGCAGCAGATGCCTGCCGTTACGTTGAAGGTACAGATAGATAAAGCATCGGCTAAATATGATAAACTTCCTTATAGCATTGATAATTTTACGGCCGATTTTTATGCGTTTGTAGATTTAATGCGTAAACAGCCTTCGTATGCAGACTTGAAGATTTTTCATTTTCAGGGGGCTCATACAGATATACTGGCCGATGCAAAGATTATGAATCTGCTGGAAGATCCGGATATAACGTTTAATACAAAATCGAAAGTAGATCTGACTGCCTTGGCACAGGCTTTTCCTTTGCAGGAGGGGGTAACTATTGGTGGCGATCTGGAGGCTGATTTGCGGTTGAAATGTCGGCTGTCTTCCATTAAAAAGCAGGATTTGGGACGTATTCGTTTAGGTGGAAATTTGAAGATGACGAATTTGCAGCTGCGGGATGTTAATAAAGGATTTGAATTTACGAGTGATGCTTCGCTCAATTTCATCGGGAATGATAATCTGGCTGCACGTGCGGAAATCAATAAACTGGTCTTGCAGTCAAAGCTGGCTAATTCGAATGTAGAAAAACTGACTATGTCGGTTAAATCTACTAACCCCCAGGATACTACTCGTATTACAGACGTTGAATGTAAATTTACTTTGAATCGTCTGAAAGGGAATGTGGGCGATTCGTTGGCGTTATTCTGTCAGAAAGCTGATGCTACAGTGCGCTTGCAGCCTGGGAAAAAGAACCCTTCGATGCCTCAGGTTTCTCTTTCGCTGAGTGCTGATACTATGTTCTGCCGTGCCTGGAAAACAAAGATGGGGATGGATCGGGCAGGCTTTGCTGTGACCGCAGAAAAATTGCATGATTCACTCTGGATTCCGAAAGGCATCATTGGTTTCCGTCGTATGAGAATGTCGACTCCTGAATTTGCATTACCTATACGTATGAAAAAAACATCGGTGACGGTAGGTAACCGGATGATAACGCTGAAAAATGCAACTTGTCGGGTGGGACATTCCGATTTGACGGCAACCGGAGCCATATACGATTTGTATGGAACGATGAAGCATCATCGTCCGTTGAGGGGGAAGCTGGAGATTTCTTCCCGTAACCTCGACTGTAATCAACTTATCAATTCATTGAATTTCCCGGAAGATACACTTCAGGCTGAAGTTGATACTACTGCTTCATCGTTGGAGTTGTTTGTAATTCCAAAGAATCTGGATTTTGAACTCCAGACTAACTTGAAAAGGGTGAAGTATGACAAGATGATATTCGAAGATGTGCGTGGAGCTGTGGATATCCGGAATCAGGCTGTTCATCTGAAAGGATTAAGTATGAGGGGGATGGATGCTCAGATGAATGCAACTTTGGTTTATCGTGCTCAGGAGAAGAAGCAGGGATATGCCGGATTCGACTTCAGGCTGCATAAAATCAATATAGCCAAGCTGGTTGAATTTGCTCCTTCACTGGATACAATTGTCCCGATGCTTCGTTCGTTCCAGGGAGTTGTTGATTTTGAAGCTGCTGCCGAGGCGGTACTTGATTCAAATCTGAATATCAAGATTCCGTCTTTACGTTCGGCTGTACATATCAAGGGCGACAGTCTGGTACTGATGGATGGAGAAACTTTTGCTGAAATATCGAAGATGCTGATGTTTAAGAACAAAGAGCGGAACATGTTCGACAGTATTTCGGTGAATATGACAATAAAGGACGGCAATGTGACAGTATATCCTTTTATTGTGCAGATAGACCGATATAAGGCGGCTGTGGGAGGAACTCAGGGACTTGACATGAACTTCGATTACCATATTTCTATTTTAAAGTCGCCTCTGCCTTTTAAGATGGGAGTGAATATTACGGGAAATCTGGATAAGATGAAGTTTAAACTGGGCAAGGCTAAATATAAGGATGCAGTAACTCCGGTAGAAATACGAAAAGTAGACAGTACACGTATCAATATGGGACGGCAAATCGTAAATGATTTCCGTCAGGTTATGAAGAGAAAACCTGAATAAGGTTTCTCTTCTTATACCATCTTGCGGAGAATGCGTGGAAACTGTATGGCAAAGATAAGTGTACAGCAGATGGCTGCCGTTGCATCAGAAATTCCTTCAGCGGCATATACTCCGGGCATCCCCATGAAACGGGGCAGGATAAGTGCCAGCGGTATGAGTAATATAACTTTGCGCAATAGAGCGATGAATACCGAGACTTTAGCTTGACCTAAAGCAACGAACATGTTCTGACACGCACGTTGTAATCCGAATATTGTCATTCCTCCGAGGAAAATCGGCATCACCTGGCGTACTGTTTCTATTAATGTTTCATCGTTCGTAAAGGCGGAAGCTACTAGTGAGGGGAATAGAATCATGAATGAAATCAATAGAAAATTGAATGAAAACATGATGATGACTACTATTTTGAAGCATTCCTTTACTCGTTCCCGGTTATGATGGCCGTAATTGTAGCTGACAATGGGAACAAATCCTTGCGCGAAACCTGTCAGTGGAACGCTTACAATGAGCATGGCGCTTTGCATGATGGCTAGTGCACTGACATAGATATCTCCAAATTTTTCCAGACTGCTGTTCAAGACAAAGCCCACCAGGCTTTCTGTACTTGCCATGATAAATGGTGAAACTCCTAACGCCAGAATGGAGAGTATGATGCCTTTGTGCAGTTTCATGTAGCGGTATTCAAGTCTTAATGAGGCTTTTTTCGACGTGAGAAAGGAAATTACCCATATGGCACTACAGGCTTGTGACAGGATAGTGGCTAAGGCTGCTCCCTTTACTCCCATACCGAATGTAAAAATGAACAGAGGATCTAATCCGATATTCAATATTGCTCCGATAAGGACAGAATACATGGCTATGGTGGGACGTCCTTGTGTATTGATGAATGTATTGAGCCCTACTGACAGTTCCACGAACAGAGTACCCAGCAAATATATCGAAAGATAATCAGTAGCATATCCGATTGTATTTTCCGATGCTCCGGTAAAGAGCAATATCGGCTCCATAAACAAGTAAGTGGTAGCGGAAGTCAGTATGGTAAATATGAGCAGCAGGATGAATCCGTTGCCTAAAATCTGTCCGGCACGCTCCCGGTTTCCTTGTCCCAGGGCAATGGCAGCAAGTGGACTTCCTCCTGCTCCGACAATAGCAGAGAAAGAAGATATCAGTATTATGATAGCACTTGTTACTCCGATTCCAGCTAAAGCATCGGTTCCGATGCCGGGTATGTGACCGATATAAATACGATCGACAATATTGTATAACAGGTTTACCAGCTGAGCTGCAACCGCCGGAAGTGACATCTTAAATATAAGAGGTAACATACGGTCGGTTCCTAATCTTTCTTCATATGCATTTCCCATCTTTGCCTTCTTTTAGAAATCGCGCAAAGGTAGTTATTTTTTTATTAATAAGCTGCTATACCCGTTCGAATGAAACAGAAGAAAACTTTCAGTTGTAATCAGGGTTTATTAGTAGACTGACTTTGAGATTTAACGGCTGGTTTTATTTTTTTCTTTCCTAATTTTTTAGCTTTTTCCCATGCAGCTTTTCGAGCTTCATATTGTTCTCGCTGCCGTTCCAGATAATTATCTGCCATAATGAAATGTGATTATCAGTTTATTTAATTCCAATTTAATTCGTCCTGTATCCGGCGGAGTGCAGTGTTGTAATCCTCTACCAGTTCTTTCATAACTTCGCTGACTGGTTGCAGATGCTTAATCATTGATGCCGCCTGACCAATTTCCAGTTCTCCCTCAAATAAATCTCCTTCGAAAATACCTAGTTTGACACGTCCGCGTCCTAACAGCTCACGCAGTTCATCGACGGAAGCTCCGCGTTTTTCAGCTTCTTCAATGTGTTTGTAGAAATCATTTTTCACTAGTCGGGTAGGAGAAAGCTGTTTTAACGTAAGTATTGTATCTCCCTCATTCAGTCGCAGACAGCGGTCTTTGAACGCGAAACTGGCAGAACTTTCTTCAGTCAACGCAAAACGTGTGCCTATCTGTACTCCATCGGCTCCTAGACTTCTTGCGGCCAGAATACCTTCACCGGTAGCTATTCCCCCAGCTGCAATTAGTGGGAGTGTACAACTTTTCCTGACTGCCGGGATAAGACACAGGGTTGTAGTTTCTTCTCTTCCGTTATGTCCTCCTGCTTCGAACCCTTCGGCTACAATAGCGTCTACTCCAGCCTCTTCACATTTTGCTGCGAAGCGTGTGGAAGATACTACATGAGCTACGATAATCCCTTTGTTGTGCAGCCATTCGGTCCATATCTTCGGATTTCCGGCGGAGGTGAAGACAATCTTCACTTCTTCTTCGGCTATAATTTGCATCAGGGTTTCTATTTCCGGATACATCAATGGAACGTTTACTCCGAACGGTTTGTCGGTGGCTGCTTTACATTTGCGTATATGCTCGCGTAAGGTTTCAGGATGCATAGAGCCTGCTCCTAACAGTCCCAGTCCTCCTGCATTACTTACTGCCGATGCCAGTCGCCAGCCACTGCACCATACCATTCCACCTTGAATGATGGGATATTTTATTCCGAAAAGATGACATATTCTGTTCATAGTCTGTTCTGCTTTTTGCAAAGATATGATTTTCTGCGCTTTTCTCAAAGCTCCTTCTTCTGGCTTGTAGCCTTAAATACCGGACGAGGTTGCTGAGTTTCTGTTTCGAATCCGAACCAGTAGTTGAGCGGTTCGTTCTCACTGGCGGGAAGCAGACATAATTTCAGATGATCGTGATATTCTCCATATACGATATTCCAGCTGTCAGGAGGTGTGACATGCTTGGTACGGATACGGGCTGCCGGCTGTTTCTTGAGTGACATTCCTGCTTCTATCCATGCCAAAGTTGCTGCCGTTTCATAAGAAGGGTAGGATTGCTTGCAAAACTCATACAGAATGATTCCCCTACGTTCCTGACTCATGGGCTGGTCGGCTACTCCAAGTGCAATCAGATGTTCGAGAAAGCGATGCAGAAAGTCTGGCTGTTCTACAATTAGCCGTCGTGTGATGTGCTGCCATACGGGGGTATTGTAGAATCCATCAAGCAAGCGTGACAACAAGTGTGCCGTCTGTAACTCCTCCGGACTGATCTCTCTGGTTTCCAATACCTCATAAGGAGGAAATGGAGAATATTTGATGCCAAGTTCGGCAGCTCTGCGTCTCATTTCTGTGCCTGGCAGTAACTTTAATGATTCGAGCTGTATTTCTCCTGCACGGTAAGAAGCTAACGTACGTACATCTTCGAATATTTCTTCCAGACGGTAAAGAGGAAGTCCGGCTATCAGATCGGCATGTGTTTCCATATTGTTCAATGAACAGAGGAATTTCAATCCTTCTAGAGCATCGGACAATTTGCCCATACGTCTGCTGGTTGTCAGAACTTCTTCACGAAGACTCTGTATGCCGGCCTCCAGATGAAGCAAGTTGTCGGGCATATGCGTCAGTTCTTCTTTCAGCTCGTTGGACAGTAGAGCCGGATGTATTTCCAAATGAAAGCGGATATCTGGAAATTCTTGGAACAGACTGAGCAATGCCTTTGCATGTCGGTTGTTGTAGTTGAAAGTACGGTCTAGTACACGTATGTTGCGAATGCCATGCTGGTGGATGAGAATGATGCGTTCTCGGATTGTTTCCAACGGAAGGGTGCGGACCGGCTTTTCTCCTCCACTTACGCAAAACGCACAGGTATTGAAACATCCGCGTGTCGTTTCTAGTTGTACGAAGGGTTTGCTCCAGTTGAAAAAAGGACTGGTTTCGGGAGGAACCAGCTGATCGAAATCGAGTACGCGGGCTATACCGTTGTCATGGTATGTATCATCTTTAGCGTCTATGTAGCATAATCCGGTGATGTCCTTCCAGGCATCAGGTTGGTTCCAGCATGTCAGCCACTGGCTTACTACTTCTTCTCCTTCTCCTCTGAAAACACAATCGACGAATGTATTACGTCTTAAGAAAGTTTGGTTTTCTCCTAGAAATTCCGGACCTCCCAAAGCAATGCAACAGTCGGGCAATAATGCTTTGGCGCGTGAGAGCACATGGAGCAGTATTTCATGGTTGAAAAGCCAGCAGGTAGCAGCAATAATATCTGGTTTACGGCGATATATTTCTCCGGCAATCATTCCCGGATTCTCGTTGATGGTTGCAGATACAATATCCCATTCTATCGATTTATTATCAGCAATCTGTGCCTGTAGCGCAGGTAATGCCAGAGAAGAATGTGCATAGGAACTGTTTAAGTCGAGCCAGACTATCTTCATAGAATAATGAATGTATAAAAGAAATGTCATCCTAAACGTCTTCTATATAGACAGAAACGCTCAGGATGACATTAATTATAGTAATAAAATTTTGATTACAGCAGGTACTGTGAGCTAATAGATTCGTTAGTCATCACGCGGCGGATTGTTTCAGCAAACATATCAGCGATAGAAAGCTGTTTAACCTTAGCACAACGGTTTGAATAAGGAATACTATCAGTAAATACAATTTCTTCCAGTTGTGAATTCTGAACACGTTCAGAAGCTGGGCCTGACATTACACAGTGAGAAGCAATAGCACGAACTGAAGTTGCACCGGCTTCTTTCATGATATCAGCTGCTTTAGTAATAGTACCGGCAGTATCTACCATATCGTCAATCAGGATAACGTTTTTATCTTTAACGTCACCGATGATTTGCATAGAAGCAACTATGTTTGCTTTTTCACGTGTCTTATGGCACAATACCAAAGGTACATCCAAATATTTAGCATATGTGCTGGCACGTTTAGAACCACCAACGTCAGGAGTTGCAATGACAAGGTTTTCCAGATTCAAAGACTGGATGTAAGGAGCAAAAATAGTAGAACCATAAAGGTGGTCTACCGGAATGTCAAAGAATCCCTGAATCTGATCTGCGTGCAAATCCATTGTTATCAGACGGTCAATACCGGCAACGCTCAACAAATTAGCTACCAGTTTTGCACCGATAGATACACGTGGTTTGTCTTTGCGGTCCTGACGTGCCCATCCGAAATACGGAATTACGGCAATGATACTTTTAGCTGAAGCACGTTTTGCTGCATCAATCATCAGCAAAAGCTCCATTAAGTTGTCTGAATTCGGGAAAGTTGACTGTACGAGGAATACGTGCTGTCCGCGAATAGATTCTTCGTAAGATACTGCAAATTCGCCGTCGGCGAAATGAGTAATGTTCATGTTACCCAGTGGGCATCCTAAACTGTTACAGATTTTTTCTGCAAGGTATCTCGAGTTTGTACCCGAGAACACTTTGAATGATGATGTTTCGCTCATTGTAATATTTTGATATATTGCCTAATATTTTTGGTGCAAAGTTACGGCATTTCTCCAAGCATGGCAAATGAAATGAAAAAACTTTAATCAGCAAGTCGTTTCAATTTCCTGAAATGCTCAATAAGATTCTGATAATTATAATCGTGGTCAAGGTCGAATTTATTCCAAAGTCCACCTAAAATAGCAGCTCCTCCAAAGCCATAATCTTTTACTTGCAGGATATTGTCTTCATCAATGCCTCCAAGTGCTATGACGCGTTTGTCGATTATACCGTCTTTAGCTGCCTGACGGATTTGTTCCGGTGTATATTCTGCTGCATATCCCTGTTTTGAAATGCTGTCGAATACAGGGCTGAGAAAGACATAATCGAAGTTGTTTTTCTTTTCTTTTACTTCTTCCAATGAATGGCAGGAGGTACTTATTTGCCCAGTGTAATTATCGGGAGCAATAGGGTTGCGATGATTCAGGTGAATACCTTTGAGATTATATTCTTCTTTCAAATAGAAATGTCCATGTACTACGATACGCTTCCGGTATTTTTCCGGGATAAGAGTAAGCAGACGTTCTGCATAAACCGGAGCTGTGTCGGGTTTGCGCAGATGAAGATAATCTAATCCTTCGTCGAAGAGTGTAGTTATAATTTTATCTTCTTCTACGAAATATGTGGGTCTGGTTATCAATATAAGTTTCATGTGACAACGTAATTGTGGCACAAAGGTAGTAACATGTTTGTAATATTCCTAATTGTTTAGAGCAAAATCGTGTGCGTAACCATTGTTTTGAGGTCGATGTGCCACAATTTGTCACTTAAAACTTCGCCATATCCTGAAATTATCTTTAAAACCTCGTTGGCTTGTGTGCAGCCGACTAAGCCGGGAGTGACTCCTAATACACCTTTAGGAGGAGCAGGCATGGACAGCATTTCCTCCTCGTCGGGGAAGAGGTCGCGGTAGTTTTTTCCTCCCTGGTAGTTAAAAACGGATACTTGACCGTCGAAGGCACGGATAGCACCATATACATATACCTTATTTAATAATAAGCATGTGTCGTTTATAAGGTAACGCGTTTGGAAATTGTCGCATCCGTCAACTACAATATCGTATCTGCTGATTATTTCTTGAGCATTTTCTTTAGTAAGACGAGTAGGATAGGCCTCAATGCAAATATTGCTGTTCAGTTTCTGCAAGCGCTCTTTTGCGCAAAGTGCTTTGGGCTTTCCTACCTCGGTTTCACTGTAGAGAATTTGGCGCTGTAAGTTTGTTTCACTTACCTTATCATCATCTACTAGTCCGATGGTTCCTACTCCTGCACCGCAAAGGTATATAGCAATAGGTGAGCCCAGACCACCTACACCTACTATCAGGACTTTCGCTTGTCGGAGCAATGTCTGTCCTTTTTCTCCAATCTCGTCGAGTTGAATCTGGCGATTATATCTCTCTTTTTCTTTTTCTGTCAGTTGCATGGGGATATTATGAAAAGAAATTGTCTGAAAAGATGAAATGTATTTGGGGAATTTTGTATGTATAAATAAAGTTTTCCGGAAGGATATCATTACTTTTTCGGAAAATCAGATGTGTTTCTGAAAAGGTATTGATATTCTCCGGAATATGTTATTTTTTGTTTTTACTTCTGTACGGCAGAGGTGTGAAGCTGTTTTGACATGTGGTCGAATGAAGCATCCCAATCTTTCCATACGGGTTCACGTCCGATGGCTTTTAATGCTTTTTCTACTTCTACCGCTGTACGCTCATCGCTTACATGGAACTGTTCCAGCGCTTGTGGATAAGTATAGTAACCTCCCGGTTCTGTCTTACTCTCAGCACTCATCGTTGTTACTCCAAGTGTAGCCATGTGATTACGGATATTAGCCGGCTCACGGGTAGAGTAAGATATATCTACGTCATGATCGAATATACGCATGGCAAATGTCACCTGAGCCAGCTCTTTGTCGCTCATGATTACGTTCGGTTGGAAACCTTCGTTTTCAGCCGGGCGCATGCGTGGGAAGTTTACGCTGTATTTGGTTTTCCAATAATGTTTTTGCAGGTAGCGCAGGTGATAAGCCATCATTGTTACATCTGTACGCCAGTCTTCCAAGCCGATCAGAACTCCCATACCGATAGAATGAACGCCAGCCTGTCCCATACGGTCGAAACCATTTACACGCCATTCGAATTTCGATTTCATGCCACGCGGATGATAAATATTATAGCGTGCCTTATTATATGTTTCCTGGAAACAGATCACTCCGTTCAGACCGTGGTTTACCAATTCGGCATACTCTTCTGTCTTAAGTGGCATTACCTCTATCTTCAGATTCGAGAAATATGGTTTTGCCAAATCAAGTGCTTTAGCTATATAAGGAACTCCGGCCTTGGCAGGATTTTCTCCTGTTACAATCAACAGATTTTCGAATGGACCGAGTTTTTTGATTGCCCGGTATTCATTTTCTATTTCTTCCGGAGTAAGAATGGTACGTGCCATCGGATTACTGATATGAAATCCGCAGTACACGCATGAGTTTGTACATGAATTGGTAATATACAGAGGAATAAACATTGAAATAGTTTTGCCGAATCGTTCTTCTGTGTATTTACGACTCAGGCGTGCCATTGGTTCGAGAAATTTCTCGGCGGCGGGTGAAATCAGTGCCATAAAGTCGTCTACGTCGCAATGTGATTTTCCTAATGCGCGCAACACATCGGCTTCAGTCTTTGAGTAGATGGCTTTGGTTGTTTCTTCCCAATTTATTTTTTCTAATTCGTCACTAAACATGATATTTATGGATAGTTTTCAAATTCTTTTATGTATTTCCGCCATTCTGGATAAACGACGGAAATACATGATTGATAGGTTATTATTTCAAGTTTGAAAGATCGCGTGACAACTTCATTGCACAGAAGTTCGGTCCGCACATTGTACAGTATTCGCCGTCAGTATGGCGACCTTCGTTAAAGTATTCCAGTGCACGGTCCGGATCGAGACTCAGGTGGAACTGGTCGCGCCAGCGGAATTCGTAGCGGGCCTTGCTTAAGGCATTATCTCGTATTTGTGCACCCGGATGACCTTTGGCAAGGTCGGCTGCATGTGCTGCTATCTTGTAAGTGATAACTCCTGTACGTACATCTTCACGGTTAGGCAATCCCAGATGTTCTTTCGGAGTAACGTAGCACAACATGGCTGTACCCAACCAGCCGATTTGAGCGGCTCCAATAGCAGAGGTGATATGGTCGTATCCCGGAGCAATATCAGTAACCAAAGGACCAAGAGTGTAGAACGGCGCATTGTGACAATGACTGATCTGGCGTTCCATGTTTTCCTTGATTTTGTGCAAAGGTACGTGTCCCGGACCTTCAATAAATGCCTGTACATTCTTAGCCCATGCGCGTACAACCAGTTCGCCCATTGTGTCGAGTTCTGCAAACTGTGCTTCATCGTTTGCGTCGGCAATACATCCCGGACGCAGACCGTCGCCCAATGATACAGCTACGTCGTATTGAGCAAGTATATCACAAATATCGTCAAAATGTTCGTAAAGGAATGACTCCTGGTCGTGTACCAGACACCATTTGCTCATGATACTACCTCCGCGTGATACAATACCACACAGACGTTTGTCGGCAAGATGAACATTGTGGCGGCGTATTCCGGCATGGATAGTGAAATAGTCTACTCCTTGTTCACATTGTTCAATTAGTGTATCACGGTAAATCTCCCAAGTCAAGTCTTCTACTTTACCGTTAACCTTTTCCAAAGCCTGATAGATAGGCACTGTACCTACCGGAACCGGACAGTTGCGTACAATCCATTCACGAGTTTCATGTATGTTGTCACCGGTAGAGAGGTCCATCAGTGTATCACCTCCCCATTTGCAGCTCCATACAGCTTTGTCTACTTCTTCATCAATGCTGGAAGTTGTAGCTGAGTTGCCGATGTTGGTATTGATTTTTACCAGGAAGTTACGTCCGATGATCATTGGCTCCGATTCCGGATGATTGATGTTTGCCGGCAATACAGCACGTCCGGCCGCAATCTCATCACGAACGAATTCAGGAGTGATATACGTATCAATACCCAACTCTTTACAGTTCATGTTCTCTCGGATAGCTACATATTCCATTTCCGGAGTAACAATACCTTGTTTGGCATAATACATCTGTGTACAGCATTTTCCGGCTTTGGCACGGTAAGGCAAGGCAATATGTTCGAAACGCAGATGGTCGAGCGAATGATCGTCGCGTCGCATCTTACCGTATTCTGAAGTGATAGAAGGCAGCTGTTCTACATCGCCACGCTCTACAATCCAGCTTTCGCGCATACGGGGAAGTCCCTTCTTAAGATCGATTTTAATATTGGGATCACTGAAAGGTCCACTTGTATCGTAAACATAAACAGGGGCATTAGGAGTCATGACCTTTTCTCCATTGACAATAGTGACAGTTGGAGTAAGATTCACTTTTTGCATCCCTACTTTTATGAAAGGAAAAAGTGTTCCTTGCATATAAGCTTTTTCGGCATGTGCATATGCCTTTTTATCTTTTTCTTTATCCATGAACGTGTAGTTATTCGTTTAAAAATGCAGTTAACGGAGAAGAAGCTGATGCAACTAAGTTTTCAGCTTGAATACCCAGACCTGCTTCGTAAGCACGTCTTCCGGCGATGACAGCCTCCTTGAAGGCTTTAGCCATTTCTACAGGATTTCCTGCTACGGCGATAGCTGTATTTACCAGACAAGCAGCAGCACCCATTTCCATAGCTTCAGCGGCATGGCTTGGAGCGCCGATTCCAGCATCGACAACAACAGGTACATTACTTTGTTCGATAATGATACGCAGGAAGTCGCGTGTCTGCAATCCCTTGTTTGTTCCGATAGGAGCAGCGAGTGGCATGACAGTTGCCGCACCGGCCTCTTCCAGACGTTTACATAAAGTCGGGTCAGCTTGGCAATAAGGCAATACAACGAATCCCAGTTTAACCAATTCTTCTGTAGCTTTCAGGGTTTCAGTTGAATCTGGCAACAGATAACGTGGGTCTGGGTGTATTTCCAGTTTCAGCCAGTTAGTTCCAAAAGCCTCACGTGCCATTTGTGCAGCAAATACGGCTTCTTCGGCAGTACGTACTCCTGATGTATTAGGTAATAGCTGGATGTGCGGATGAATAATATGACGTAACATGTCGTCTTCCTTATTGTCAAGTTCGATACGTTTCATGGCTACGGTTACCATTTCAGTATCTGATGCCAGGATAGCATCTTCCATGAGCTGGTTTGAATTGAATTTGCCGGTTCCCAGAAACAGTCTGGAGTTAAATTCTTTTCCGGCAATGATAAGTTTTTCCATTGTATATTTTGTTTTTGAGTTTTTTGTAATCCTTTTCTTTGATTAAAGCTGTTTGGAGTTCTGAATAGCTTCTAATATGCGGTGCGTTTCGACTACCGGATTCTCTGCCCGAAGAATTGTTCCGCTCAGCGCAATACCTGTAACTCCGGTTTGCATGATTGAGGGAATATCATTGTAGGTAATTCCTCCAATGGCTACAATGGGCAAATTGATTCCGGCTGTCTTCATTTGCGATACGATTGCTTTATACCCTTCCAGTCCAAGAATCGGACTTAAATTCTTCTTGGTCGTAGTAAAGCGGAACGGACCGCAGCCGATATAATCTGCTCCTGCCTGATAATGCATTTGTACATCCTCGAAGGTGTTGGCCGTTCCTCCGATAATAAAATCTTTACCTAAAATCTGACGTGCTTCGGCTATGGGCATATCTTTTTTCCCTAAATGAACTCCGTCGGCATGCAGTTCTTTTACTAATTCTACATGATCGTCGATGATGAAGGTCGCACCATATTCCCGGCATAAAGCCTGTATACGGATAGCTTCCGGACGGATTTCATCGGGAGTTGCGTCTTTCATGCGCAGCTGAATCCAACGGCAACCTCCTTCAAGTGCCATACGTGCCGAATCATAATAAGAATATTGGTCTGTAAAATGTGTGATGAATTGCAGTTCCATTTCTTTATCCTCCGCATGCAGCTTTTATGATAACCAGACTATCTCCGTTTTGTATTTCTTGTTCTGCCCATTGACTACGGGGAATCATGCGGTTGTTCAATGCTATGGCTACTCCTTGTGGAGGTAAGTCCAGTTGTGCCGCTAAAGCAGAGATGGTATTTCCTGCGGTAAGTTCTACCTCTTTGTTGTTGACTTGTACTTTCATGATAATGATATTTTTAGTGAAAGTAATAACAAAGAGTTGTCCCGAGAATCGGAGAAGATATATGATGGATACGAATAACAATCCCTTCGGCGGTACTAACCGCATCAGGTGCTTAGGGTATGATCTCAGCCCGTCTGGAGGGCACCCCTTTGTTTTTACTTGTGGGCAAAGATACACTTTTTGCTGTATATCTTGATAATTTTCACTTTGTTTTTCTTTTATTTTTTCGGGTGTCACCTATCAAGTGATAATTTATCGGGTAGAAAAAGAAAGTTTCTTTATCTGTAATTGAGGTTATATTTCCAGTAAATAGGTTATGAACTAATTGGGGAAGAACTTTTATTTTTGCATCGTAATAAAAATGTTTGAATTATGTATATTGAAAAAATTGATTCTCCTGCCGATGTAAAGATATTGTCGGTTGAACAAATGGAAATATTGGCCGGCGAGATACGTCAGGCTTTACTGCATAAATTAAGTGAGCATGGTGGACATATCGGGCCCAATTTAGGAATGGTAGAGGCTACTATTGCCCTGCATTATGTATTTAGTTCACCACACGATAAGATTGTTTATGATGTGTCGCACCAAAGTTATACCCATAAAATTCTGACTGGTAGAAAAGATGCTTTTTTGAATGCAGCAGATTACGATAAGGTATCCGGTTATACCAATCCACAGGAAAGTGAACACGATTTTTTTACTATCGGACATACTTCGACTTCTGTCAGTCTGGCTTGCGGACTGGTAAAGGCACGCGACTTGAAGGGAGGTAATGAAAATATTATTGCAGTGATTGGCGATGGCTCTTTGAGTGGAGGAGAGGCCTATGAAGGTTTGAGTAATGCCGGTGAGAATGGAACCAATATGATTATTGTAGTCAATGACAACGAGATGTCTATTGCCGAAAATCATGGCGGATTGTACCAGAACTTGCGTTTGCTGCGTGAAACAGAAGGTAAGGCATCTTGCAATTTTTTCCGCTCATTGGGTCTTGACTATTTGTATGTGAAGAATGGAAATGATATTGCTTCGCTCATTACTGCATTCAGTAGCGTAAAGGATACGCCTCGTCCGGTAGTCGTTCATATTCATACCTTGAAAGGTAAGGGTTATCTGCCGGCAGAAACCCACAAGGAACAATGGCACTGGGGAATGCCTTTCGACTTGAAAACAGGTAATCCTAAGTACGATTTCTCAGGTGAAGAAGATTATTCCGAACTGACTGGAGAATTCCTTCTGGAAGAAATGAAGAAAGACCGTAGCATTGTTGCCATAACTTCAGGTACTCCTTCTGTCATGGGTTTCAATCCTGATCGCCGTATGCAGGCAGGAAAGCAGTTTGTTGATGTTGGTATAGCCGAAGAACATGCCGTAGCATTGGTGTCAGGAATTGCTGCAGGTGGTGGAAAGCCTGTATATGGAGTTTATAGCTCATTTATACAACGTTCTTACGATCAGTTGTCTCAAGACCTGTGTATCAATAACAATCCGGCTACGATTGTTGTCTTTATGGGAACAATAGCTGGTATGAACGATGAAACTCATCTCGGTTTCTTCGACATCCCGTTGATATGCAATATTCCTAATATGGTTTATCTGGCTCCTACTTGTAAAGAGGAGTACTTCGCTATGTTGAAATGGTCTATTCATCAGCATGAGCATCCAGTTGCTATTCGTGTGCCGGGTGCTTCTGTTGTATCTGGTAACCACGAATTTGATACAGATTATAGCGACTTGAATCGCTATAAGTTAGTACAAAAAGGAGAAAAGGTAGCAATCCTTGGTTTAGGAGCCTTTTATGGATTAGGAGAGTCGGTTGCAAAGCTTTTGAAAGAGGAATGTGGAATAGAAGCTACCTTGATAAACCCTCGCTATATTACAGGACTGGATGTTGAGATGCTGGAAGAATTGAAACGCTCACATTCATTAGTCGTGACATTAGAAGACGGTGAACTGGATGGAGGTTTTGGTGAAAAGATTGCCCGTTTTTATGGAAGTTCGGATGTGAAGGTCTTGAATTACGGAGTACGTAAAGAATTTGCCGACCGTTATATCACAGAAGAATTATTGAAAGCAAACAGACTGACAGATGTGCAGATTGTGGAAGATATACGTAAATATTGGTAATCAGATCAGATTATAAACAGAAAAGACTATAGCAGGACACTGTATAATGCTGCTATAGTCTTTTTTTATAAAGTGCTTACGCGTTATTATTTGTTTCGTGTAACTGTATAAATCACTTTACCGTCTTTATTGATCATATGCAGGTTAAGTACCTTCTTGTCGGCTGTTATCAGAGAAAATCCTGTTTCACTGCTACAGAATTTTGTTCCGTCGACAGGCTTTACGTCGCGGCTGAGTGAACCGGAGGTATTTACTACATAGTCGATGTTGCTGCCGGCCTTGCGTACGTGCTGGAAATTATGAATGTGTCCACATAAATACATGTCTACATTTTTATGTTTGCGCAGAATTGTATCCAGACGTTTTTGCAAGTCGGTACGCTCTGATTCACTCTTGTCTGTATCTGCATAGATGGGATGATGTCCGATTACCAGTACCCAGTCTTCTTTTGCTGTAGTGAGTACAGAGTCGAGCCATGCCAGTTGTTTATCCATGTTTTGTTTGCATGCGTCAGGATATTTTTCTGTATCCTTTCTGTATTTGTCGAGCAGTGGCGCTGTATCAATCATGACCATGCGAACTGTTACTCCGTCATTTTCTTCTACACGTGTATAGTAGCGGTCGGGCATTCTCCAGCGTGCACTTACATTGCTATAGTCGATAACCGCCTGTGTATTGCCACGATATTCGTGGTTTCCCAAAACAGGATACCAGGGAATCATCAAATCGGGGTGACTATAGATCAGCTCATAATTGGTCATCCACAAAGGATCTGTTGTGCTGCGTACACCTTCGAAATGGTGAACATCTCCAGCAGCTACTACAAATTCGATGTCTACATTCTCAGCCATTTTACCCATCAGTTCAGCGATTGGCTTCTGGTCATAATAGCCATTTCGTCCCAGGTCATTTGCTAAGATAAAATTGATAGGTTTTTCTAGTTTTGTCCATTCGGTTGTGTTCTGGGCAAATCCGCTTATTGCGGCCAATGCAACACATAGTGTGATAAATGTTTTTTTAATTGAAATCATAATAGTTTGTTTTTTTGTTCAGTGCAAAGTTCGATACTGAATCTGAAAAAAATATGAATTTTCTAATGAGATAAATTATTTTTTTTGAAAAAGAAAAGGTTCGAAACCGATGTGCAGTCCGAACCTTTCTTTGACAAAGTTTCTAGAAATTAGAAATGTTTATTTAGTTCCATAGGCACCGAAACGAGCTTCTACTTTTGGAGAAGTATAGGTTTGTCCGTTTACCTGCAATCCTTCGGTACCGAAGTAAGGAGCCATTTTGGTATCTGTTCCGTCATAAGCACCTGCCAGAACCGGAGATCCTGCCTGTACGTGGAAATCCCATGCGTCCTGATAGATGTAATCTGTCAAAGCTACGTCGTTGATTGGGAAGTTGACAAATTTCGGATCGTTGGCAGCACAGTCTGATGCTGTTTTTGTGATGATACTGTTTGCGTCTACTACGCCTTCGTAATAGTTTTTGTGTGCATAAGCATATCCTTCCCATGAATATGCTACGCCTGATTCATCTTCAAAGACAACATTACTTTTCTGAGTACCAGAAGCATAATAGTTGTAATCAATAACAGATTCGCTGCAATATCCTTCATCCGGATTGTTTGGAAGATCGTAGCTAGGAGTCATGGCTCTGAACTTACAGTTTACCATCAGGTTGTTGAATACGTTTGCAAAAGCATTTTTTTCTACATAAACACATCCACCTTTTTCTCCGTCACGACGCCATCCGGCATTGATGATTGTATTGTTGTATGCCTGTATTTTTGCCATTCCACGATCTTCACTCTGGCCTGAGCTAGATAATTTCAAACCGTTGGTATTCGGGCTGAACATTACATTGCCTGCTACATCGACTACACAGCCTGCTTTTACATTTACTGCTTCAGCTCCGTCATATCCGTTGGCAGCAAAAATGTTGTTGGCAATAATGGCATTTCCTCCCATCAGGTAGATACCGTCTGACCATCCGTTACGCAAAACAGAGTTTGTGATAACATAGCGGCCGTTGATGTTATTGGTTGTAATTTGTGGATAAGCATCATCACCGGCAGTATAGATACCAGCACTAGCAGCAGGAGAACCTTCAATAACCTGACCACCTGTATATTCGATGATAGTATGATCGATCAGCATTTCTCCACAGGTAGAAGTTGCAACAATACCTCCCCACAGACCTGCCAAAGCATTTTCTTCAGTACGTTCATCTTCAGGAACAGAGAATAAAACAGGGTTTTCGGCTGTACCTTCACAATACAAATTTCCTTTTACTGTAAATTCGATTGGGGCATGGTTGGCTCCTACACCAGCAGTGCTTACAATAACCTTTGCACCAGCTTTAATAATCAGAGTTTTCCCTTCAGGAACAGTGTAATGGTTAGTCAGATTAGCTATTGTATCACCAGGCCATATGATGACGTCTTCGTTTGTTTCATCACCACCATCGTTGCCTCCAGGATTTTCAGTATTGTTCTCGTTTTGAATAGTTTCATCTTCAGAGCAAGCAGCCATAAAAGATAATGCTACTAAGGCTGTACCAGCCAGCAAATAATTTTTTAGTTTCATCTTGTAAAAAATTTGTTATTAGTGTCTAATTTATAATTGATTATAGTTTGTATCTGATTCCCAGCATGAATGACTGTCCGTGCCATTCCTTGCGTTCAATTACATTTCCGTCTTTGCGTTCAGAATTTACACTTTCCGTATGAGGACCATTCTGTATAAATCTCAGCAACGGAGTATCCAGCAGATTGGATGCTTTAGCAAAAATACTGATACCGTTTTTAAAGCTTTTTTCAACAGAAGCATCCAGTTGCATGTAGCCGTCTTCCCAGATATCATCATTATACCAGTTGGAAATATCGCTCAGACGTTTTCCGGTATAGCTTCCAGCGAGCTGGCCTTCCCAGCCATATTTGGTACTCTTGAAGAGTAATGATAAATTGGCTACATGAGCTGCCTGTCCGAATAGCGGACGTGTCTGTGATACACTCTTCACATCATTGCCTTCCATGATACGCTTGTCGGTAGTAATAGAAGAATGAGTATAGGTATAGTTGGCTTTGATTCCGAACCAGTTGAAGTACTTCATTATATCTACTTCAACTCCTAAGTTGGTAGCATTACCGAAGTTCATCGGTTTGTAGTATGTATCTTGACCTTCATTCAGCAAACCGTATTCTATCGGGTTCTGCAATCTTTTGTAGAACATACCTACCATGAACTGCTCGGATGATTTAGGGAAGAATTCATATCGCAGGTCGATGTTGTCGGCCACTGTATGTTTCAAATCCGGATTACCTTTTTCCTTGTAGTCTTCATTGATAATGCTGTAAGGTACAATCTCAAAGAAGCTTGGGCGGTTTATAGAACGTGCATACGAGAAGCGGAGGTTGGCGTTTTTATGTACTCCATATTTTACATGAAAGCTGGGAAGTACATCTGTATATTTCTGATTTCCTTCCGGATCTGCGTTTTCTGTTGGAAATTCCAAAACATATCCCTGATTTGTATGTTCAACACGTACTCCGGCGATAAACTCCCAGTTGAGATAGGTATATTTAGCCATTCCGTAAGCAGCACCTATTTTTTCGGAAGCGTCGTAGTTTAACGGGTCACTGATGTTGCCATATTTTTGTGCAGTAAACAGAATTTCATCATAGTTATTCCAGTCCTCACCTTGATATTGAGGATCTTCCACTCCTGTAGCCGAATTGAATTTATATTCATTGAAGAAACTGTCGCGTTTTTTATCGCGGTACATACCTCCTACAGAGAAGTCGAATATAGAACCTCCGTCCAGTTTCAGTTTATACATCAAGTCAACATATCCTGACTTATCATTGTCGGAGTTATGTTCCCATCGGCGTCTGGCCGCTTCTGATGTTCGTACGTGGCTACCTTGCATGAATATTTCTGCATTGTCTGGAGTTTCGCTGTATGCCTTTGAAATAACAGCCGACCAGTTCAGGCGCAGAGCTCCGTCATCCAGAAAAGCATGTTCGCCTTTCAGGGTAGAGTTGACGATATACTGACGGTTCCATTTCATTCGTACAGAACCTTCTTTGTCATCATGCCCGTCGCGTACTTCTGCTTCACGCATATCCATGTATCCATTGTACCATGTCAACTTATGGTTGGCATTGATGTGGTAGTCCAGTTTAGCATGGGCTCCGATGCGTGTTTGCTGTGAAGAATAATTACGATATTCAATACCGTCGTGGGTTGTTCCCGGCTGATAATATAGTTCGCTTTCTTTTCCTCGGTAAGTATTCAGAAAACTGCCGGCAAGCATAACACCCAATTTATCATCGAAGAAGCGGTCGCCGTAAGACAATCCGGCTGTCAAGTCGGGCAATGGCTTTTTCCATGTCATCCGTAAATTATCGGTGGTGAAATTATCCATTGTTACCCGGTTGTCTTCGGGCTTGCCCATCTGTTCGTAAGGTGATTGTTTTACGATTGCTCCGTGATTGAACGATTGAAAATCGCGGTCGAAATACATGGCGTTGTAACCTGTAGACAAGTTTACTGTAAATTGTCTTTCTGAAGGAGCATCCTTCATAATCAGGTTGACTGCACCTCCGATACCGTCGCCTTCCATGTTGGCGGTCAGTGATTTGGTAACTTCCAGACGGTCCAGCATTTCTGACGGGAAGATGTCTAACGGGACAAAACGGTTTTTATTATCTGGGCTAGGAATTTTTACCCCGTTTATCAATGTATAATTATAACGCTTGTCCATTCCTCGTAAAATGGCATACTGACCTTCGCCGCTGCTGTTTCGTTCGATTGTTACTCCAGACATTCGCTGAATAACATTTGCCACTGTGATATCCGGAGAAAGTTCTATAGCTTTAGCACTCATTACGTTTACCACATTCATCGCAGCGCGTTCGATGCCACGGGCACCAGCTTCTGTCCGTCCCGGATTATTGGCTATAACCGTGACACCTTCTAGCACTACATCATCACTTTTTAGCGGAATGACTATTTCTGTATCCTTATTCCCAATCTCTACCTCGCATTTCTTGTAGCCGACGTAAGAGCAGACTAGTGTATATTTAGGACGTGCAACCGACAGGTTAAAACTTCCATCCATACCTGAAACAGCACCTTTTCCCGGTTCTTCTTTTATAAGAATAGAAGCTCCTATTATCTCTTCTCCGGTTTGTGCATCCTTTACTTTACCTTTTATATCTCTTGCATTTATATTTGCAGTTGCAAGAAGTAGCAGACTTAATACCAAACTTGATTTCATTATGTTTTTTTATTTTGACGCTGCAAATGTATTCCTTGTGTTTTTCATGGTAGTTTCGAAGATGTTTCAAATGTAATACAAAGGCCGGAAATGTATGTTACTTATCTTATAGGATACGATATGAGCTGATCGAAATAAAAAGATGCTGAAGTCTTCAGAAAAACTTCAGCATCTTTTATGGAAATATTGTACAAAAAATAAAAAAAGAAGAGCTTCTTTTTTTACGATCCAAGTATGTCGTTTAAAAGCTTCAGTATAATGTTTCTGACTAGTCGGTTGTATTACTGTCAACAGCAGGAAGCTCTATCGCATCAACTATTTTTTGCCAGTAATTTCTGACATCCTTCCAGTGATAATAGGGAGCTGTGTCGGTAGGTAGTGGAAGTGTGACTTCACGTTCGTTGAGTAGTAGTTTAACCAGAATATCATCGTTGTCAGGCTTATGAAAGAAGATGAGCTGGATGTTTCCGCACATCGGAATGATACGGTAGGTTCGGTAGGTATTGGCTATTTTCTGCCAGTCGGCAGTTGCGAAAGACAGTTTGTCAATCCCCATCAGAGCTGCAAGCGGAGCCAGGTTAGTATCATGTCCGTAACGCAAGGTCACACAGTTTTTCTTCGAACTGATAACTGTATCAGCTGTTTCTATAAAGTTGCGCAACAGGTTACGTTCCAGCTTATACATGCATGAGCCACTTAGTGGAGAAGCTCCTTTCTCATAATACCATTCGAAGTTGTTTCTCTGCCAGAGGTCGTAACGTTCTTGTGAGGTAAACAAGAAAGATAAGTCTTCCTGATGGTAACTGCTCTGGCTGATACCGTGAAGCTCAAATAAGTCGGCCATGAGCTGTCTGGAGTCTTTTACGATATCTGCATTGATGAACAATTGTTTCATCAGGCGTTCCGGGTGAATGTATACACTGTCAGCAGCCTGATATACACTGTCGGCATTAGCTAGATGTGCTTCTTCGTATGTCGGATTTTTATATTTTATGTAATAGGCATCATGTTCGCTGGCATCGGTTGTGATTACTAACCGGGGATTTAATCCTTTTAATTCGACACAAGCAGCTGCCATCGACAGGAAGGCACGGGTTTTGTAAGTAGAACGTGCATCGACATGTGCTCCGTCAGTGAATACTTGCGGGTAGTTTGTATACATACGGCGGATTAAATCTTTATGTTGCTGTGCCCCTTTAGGGGTCAGTTCGCCATATCTGCCTGCTGCTTCTTCGGCCAGCTTTTCAATAATGTTCAAGGCACGCTGTCCGTCGGTGGTGAGTTTATGTTGGCGTGCTGCTTCCTTTAATATACTCAACGGGCTATCGTATTTCTTTTTCTTTGTGAGATATCGTGAACCGTGACGTGCAAATGTGGAAATATAGAATGGAGTATATCCCTCAGGAACTGGGGTAAGTTTTGCCTCTGGTGCCTGGTAGGCATAATACTTGCCTGCAGAAAGTGCCGGATTGGCATTTATTTCCTCGAATGCACTTTGGGCAATTGCTGGCAGAGATACGATTCCAGCAAGTAGCATAGAAATAACTGTTTGTTTCATTTGTCTTTTCGTTTTTGTTCAGCGTGCAAAAATAGAGGCTTTCTGTACATAGTTATGCTTATGTTATAGTAAGATTGTTCAGTCGGGGATAAATGAAACAAATGTGTAATATGGATGTAACATAAAGAAAGCCGTTTCAAACAACTGAACTGCTTGTCTGAAACGGCCTTATATAATTAAATGGATGTTGTATAGTTGATGTTCTCTTGGAAAAACTGCTATACGCTTGTTTATTTATATATCAGATATTTGATAAAGAAATATCCTCCGAAGACCTGAAGTGCCATACCTGGTAATCCGATTCGGAAATCCTGAAGTGCTGTATGCAGACTTCCAGTTAAAGCCCATTCTCCCAATGTACCTGTCAGCTGATAAAAGGCAACTACTGCCAGCAAGAGAAGCACAGAAACATGTTTACTGCGGTGTGCCACATATCCGGCTCCAGCAGCAAGAAGGAGAGATTTCATTAAAATGGCAGGAAGAACGGCAGGAGCAGGCATCCCGAACAGCCAGGAGTTGACGAGGGGAGAGGCTATAGCTGTGAGCAGTCCGGCTTTCCATCCGTATTTGTAGGCTCCGATGAGAGTAAAGAAGTAAATAGGAAGCCATGTTGTTCCTCCTGATGGAAAGAGGTGGAACAGTTGAGGCAGAACTACATTTCCAGCTACAAAAATCAATGCAGTAAGATATGTCCGTGTTTCGCTATAGTTTAATGAGTAAAGTTTTACAGTCGATTCCATAATTATGTTTTTATTTTTCTAGATTGTTGGTAGTTCTTATTTGTGCTACAAATTTTTCTATTATCGGATAGATTTCTTCTGCCGTGTCTAGTTCTGCACAAAGTGATTCCAGCGGACATCTTCCTGTCTGGGTACGATTGATGATAAATGGCACTTCTTTTCCGAACGAGGTTTTGATACCTGCTGCCTGTAACAGGGAAAGAGCCGGAGTGCTGATGATATCGGCATATACTTCTTTCATCTTTCCCAATGCGATGAGTGCAGCAGCTCCTTTTCCTATAACTTTATCAGCCAACTGAGCGTTCTGCATAAAATCTCTTTCGTTTTGGTACAAGTCATATAAATCAGCAACTCCACGCTGTCTGAATGCCCTGATTTCACCTTGGCTTTCTATTACACATGAGCAACCTTCCGAATGTAATAACTCAATGAGGCGTTTCATACTATACTTAGAGTGTTTCCTGTTTAAGTTGTTCTACATATCGGTCTATCCGGTGCAACTCCTTCGGAATATCGATTGATTGTGGGCAATGAGGGTTGCATTGCCCGCATCCGATGCAATGGCTTGCCTGACGTAATTTGGGAACGCTTCGGTCGTAACCAACCAGAAAAGCACGTCGTGCTTTGGCATAATTCTCGTCTTGTCTGCTTTTAGGCATATATCCTTCGTTTACGCATTTGTTGTAGTGTACAAGGATACCCGGTATATCAATCCCATAAGGGCAAGGCATACAATACTTACAGTCATTACACGGAACGGTCGGATAACGTAGCATCAGCTGTGCTGTTTCTTCAAGAAAGTCTTTTTCTTCCTGAGTCAGTGGTACAAGTGGAGAATAAGTACGTATGTTATCTTGCAAGTGCTCCATGTAAGTCATTCCGCTCAATACCGTCAGAACCTTTTCGGGGGAACCGGCGAACCGGAAAGCCCACGAAGCTACACTACCTTCCGGATTCCGTTCCTTCAGGCGTGTGAAAATGTGTTCCGGTATATTCGAAAGTCTTCCTCCCAGCAAAGGTTCCATTACTACTACCGGAATATCTTTTTTAGCTATCTCACTATACAGATAATCAGCATTTATGTTATTTCCAGAAGCATGCTTCCAGTCCGAATAGTTCAACTGTATTTGGATAAAATCCCAATGATACTTGTCGTGCAGGGCAAGTGCCTTGTCGAATTCTTCCTTAATGCCGTGGAACGACCATCCTAAATGACGGATTCTTCCGGCTTCTCGCTCTTTTAACAAGAAATCAAGCAAACCATTGTCGAGAAAACGTCCTTCCAGTCCTTTCTTTCCCGGAGCGCCTAACATGTGAAGCAAATAGTAATCGATGTAATCTACTTGTAGTTTCTTCAGTGAGTTATGGTACATCTTTACTCCGAAATCATAATCGGAGTTTGAAAAGTTTGACATCTTGGTGGCTACAAAAAACTTTTCCCGTGGATGGCGTTTCAGGGCAATACCTGTCGATGTTTCTGACCATCCTTGTACATAAACCGGAGCAGTGTCGAAATAGTTTACGCCATGTTCGATAGCGTAATCTACCAGTCGGTTCACCTCTTCCTGGTCGATGACATTTCCTGTTCCGTCAGGAGCAGGAAGGGTTGGCCAGCGCATACATCCGTATCCCAGCAATGATACCTTGTCTTCGTATGGAGGAAAATTACGGTAAGTCATTTTACCTACAGGTACAGTGGTATTTTCTTCTTTTTCCGAATCTTTTTTGGGGGAACATCCGTAGAGAGAGGCGGTTGCTCCTAACGTGCTGATACCTACTATCTTTAGGAAATCTCTACGGTTTATATTATGTTGCTTGTCCATTTTCTGTAATTTTTGAAAAGAGTTGTTTGAAGAAAGATTAAATCATACGATGATGTTCGTGCCCTTCTACATAAATGGCACTGAACGGACGTGCCGGACAGAGATTTTCACATGCTCCACATCCGATACATTTCTCTGTATTGATAGCAGGAATCTTGAGTGATTCAGGATTTCCGGCTTCAGAGGGTATCATGGATATGGCTTCTGCCGGACAGTGACGGGCGCAGTTGCCGCATTCTTGTTTGTCTGTAAGTGGAATACAGTTTTCCTTAACCCATACAGCATGACCGATTTGTATGGATGATTTTTCTGCTTTGTCTATCTTCAGGATTGCACCGGCAGGACAAACTTCCGAGCATTTTGTACATTCCGGACGGCAGTAACCACGTTCGTATGATAGCGTAGGCTGCATGAATGTGTCAAGTGACTGAGAAGGACGTAAAACGTCATTCGGACATGCAGAAACACATAGCTGGCAAGCTGTACAGTGTTGCTGCATATTGCGTGCGCTCTGTGATCCCGGAGGAGTTATCGGTGTCTGGCGTTTAGGAGCTTTTTTTTCGATGATATCTGCCAAACCTCCATCCATCTTGATTTTTTCCGCTTTTTCTATTACTTGTGCCTGAAGGGAGGAGGTTACCAGAAGCAGAGAACTAGCGAGAAACTCTCTTCTGTTTTCGCCCTTCGGCTGGCTGACTGGTTGTTTTTTGTCTTGTTTGGCATAGGCAAAACGATAATGAATAGCGTTCTTCTTGCATTTCTCGATGCAATTCATGCAGACAACACAGCGGCTGCTGTCTACCTGATAGTTTGTGGTATCAATACATGAAGCCTTACAGTTGCGTGCACAGAGTGTACACTGGTTACATTTTTCTTTGTCAATGCAGATACGGAACAGTGAGTAACGTGATAAGAAGCCCAATATCGTACCTACAGGACATATTGTATTACAGTAAGTTCTGCCGTTTCTCCACGATAATACGACGACCAATACAGCCATTGCTATTGCAACTATAAAGGTTGGCAGGCTTTTGAGCCATACTTCAGTCTGGTAGAATGCATAACTGTCTGCCCGTTCTGCAATACTAGCCAGCAGATTATTCCCCCACATCCATACGGGTTGGAATAAATTGTTTGCCATGCGTCCATAGATTCCATAAGGGTCGAGCAGTGCTACAAATGCATGTATACCGGCGACGAAAGCTACGACGAGCAAAATCAGCATGGTATACCGTAACCAGCTTTTAGGTTTGGAATAGGAGTAAGGCATTTTTTTCTTTCTTCTGCCTATTCGTGCCACGATGTCCTGAAATATACCTAAAGGGCATATGACCGAGCAATAGATACGGCCGCTTACAAGAGTAAGCACAACTAAAAATAAGATAACTCCGGCGTTAAGTGCCAGCACTGCGGGAAGAAATTGTATTTTGGCGAGCCAGCCCAGCCAGGTGTGCAACATTCCCGTGAAATCGACGAACAGTAGTGTAATAAGCAGGATACATATCGCTGCCAGTATCGTTCTGATTTTCCGTAGCATGATTTTGAAATTTTAAGTTTACTTGTCAAAACTGTTTGAAAGCAAAAGTACGCAAAAACTTGTATTGTTGAATATCATTCACAGGGAAAAAGTGAAGGATTATTACTGCTTGAAGCAGAATTGATAACTTTTGAAAAGTATTCGTATTATTTGATGAGTGTGCAGACGAAAAGTTATGAGCTCTTTTCATATCTCATATTTGGGCATTTATGTAGCCATGAAAAACTCTTTTTTATCTTTTATTTAAAAACAATCTAAATAACTTGCACAACATGATTCAATGATTTATCTTTGCCGCAAAATAAAAACAAACATGAGATTATCGGAACTACAAACAGGAGAGAAGGGTGTGATAATAAAGGTAATGGGCCATGGAGGATTTCGCCGGCGCATTATTGAAATGGGCTTTATAAAGGGTAAGACAGTTGAGGTCCTTTTAAACGCTCCATTGAAAGACCCTATCAAATACAAAATTATGGGATATGAAATATCACTTCGCCGGCAGGAGGCTGCCATGATAGAAGTGATGAGTGAAGAAGAAGCACGTGAATCCATGCAGGAAACCCACTTCCATGATCCGATAGCGGAAGATATTCCTGTGTCTGAAGCAAAACTGAAGGAAATTGCCAGCGGGAAACGGCGTACTATCAATGTAGCCTTGGTGGGAAATCCGAACTGTGGAAAGACATCACTTTTTAATGTCGCTTCCGGTTCGCATGAACATGTAGGTAATTACAGTGGAGTGACAGTTGATGCCAAGGAAGGACACTTCGATTTTCAAGGTTATCATTTCCGTTTGGTTGATTTACCGGGTACCTACTCTCTTTCGGCTTACAGCCCTGAAGAACTCTATGTGCGCAAGCATATCATTGACGAAACTCCTGATGTGATAATCAATGTGGTGGACGCAGGAAACCTGGAACGTAATTTATACTTGACTGCTCAGCTTATTGATATGAACGTCCGTATGGTTGTGGCGCTGAATATGTATGATGCGCTTCTTCATAGCGGAAATACGCTTGACCATAAAAAACTGGGACAGTTGTTTGGAGTGCCTATTGTTCCAACAGTAAGCCGTACAGGAAAGGGTATTGATAACTTGTTTCATGTAATTATCGGTCTTTATGAAGGCGCTGATTTTATTGGCCAGAAGGAAGAAATACAAGATGAGGCTATGCGCGAGTATCGTGAATGGCATGATAAGTATGTTCCCGACCATAAATATGGCAGTCATGATGAGGAAACTCATGATTTTGATGGAAAGAGTTATATTCGTCATATTCACATTAATCACGGGCCTGAACTGGAGCGGAGTATCGATGCGGTAAAGGAGGTGATATGTAAGAACGAAAATATCCGTTACAAGTACTCTACACGTTTTCTAGCCATTAAGTTGTTGGAAAATGATAAAGATATTGAGCAGCGTGTCATTTCTACTTTGCCCAATGGTGAGGAGGTGATAAGAGTTCGCGATAAGGAAGCTGAGAGAATACGTTTATCGATGAACGAAGACAGCGAACAGGCTATTACTGATGCTAAATATGGATTTATAACCGGGGCTTTAAAGGAAACATATACAGAGAAGAATCAGAATACGGAAATGTTTACGCGTATCGTAGACAGTATTGTGACACATAAAATATGGGGATTCCCTATTTTCTTTGTCTTTCTTTATCTGATGTTTGAATGTACTTTTGTATTTGGAGAATATCCGAAAGGATGGATAGAGTGGCTGGTTGAGCAGATAGCATCGTTGGCTGAAACATTTATGCCGGCAGGTCCGCTGAAAGATCTGATTGTAGATGGTATAATAGGAGGAGTAGGAGGGGTTATCGTGTTCTTGCCTAATATTTTGCTTCTCTATATTTTTATTTCGTTCATGGAAGACTCCGGGTACATGGCGCGTGCAGCTTTTATCATGGATAAGATTATGCACAAAATGGGGCTACATGGAAAATCGTTCATCCCGCTGATTATGGGTTTTGGATGTAATGTTCCTGCTATTATGGCTTCGCGTATTATCGAAAGTCGTAAATCTCGTCTGGTTACAATTCTGATAAATCCGCTTATTTCGTGTAGCGCACGTCTGCCTATTTATCTGGTGATGATCGGAGCATTCTTCCCTTCAAAGGCTAGTCTGGTACTTTTGTCGATTTATGTAACAGGTATTTTGCTGGCGGTGTTGATGGCACGTATCTTCAGCCGCTTTATTGTGAGGGGAGATGATGCTCCTTTTGTTATGGAACTTCCTCCTTATCGCATGCCGACTGCTAAATCTGTACTTCGACATACGTGGGAAAAAGGAGCACAGTATTTGAAGAAGATGGGAGGTATTATTATGATTGCTTCTGTCATAATCTGGTTCCTGGGGTATTATCCTAATCATGATGCTTATTCTACGACGGCAGAACAGCAGGAAAATTCGTATATCGGACAAATAGGAAAAGCTATTGAACCTGTAATAGAACCATTGGGATTCGACTGGAAGATGGGCATTGGTATTCTGTCGGGAATAGGTGCGAAAGAGCTTGTTGTAAGTACTTTGGGAGTGCTTTATACGAATGATGATGATATCGAGTCGGTCAACCTTGCTGATCGTATTCCGATTACTCCGCTGGTTGCCTATGGTTATATGCTGTTTGTTTTGATTTATTTCCCATGTATTGCAACAGTAGCAGCAATTAAAAATGAATCAGGCAGCTGGAAATGGGCTGCGTTTACAATCTGTTATACTACTTTGCTGGCATGGATTGTTGCTTTCCTGGTTCATCAGGTAGGAGGTATATTTTTATAAAATAAAAAATATGAGTGTACAGGATATTATAGTTTATATCATAGTGCTTCTCTGTGTGATGTACACAGGGAAACACTTCTTTAAATTTTTCAGAAAAAGAAGAACTGGGGTAAGTGGCTGCGGTTGTGGCTGTTCGGGCTGTGCTATGTCGAATAAGCAAAGTTGTAAAGACATGAGAAAAGCAAAAAAATAGCCCTTAAGTATTGCAGATTCGAAAATTAGTTATACCTTTGCAGTGCAATCGGGAAAAAACGGTTACTTTTAGGAAATGGTTCCTTGGATGAGTGGCTTAGTCAGCGGTCTGCAAAACCGTGTACGGCGGTTCGAATCCGCCAGGAACCTCATAGGGAAGGTCGACTGATATATTCAGCCGACCTTTTTTCGTAATGGGAAAACTATTATTCATATAAAATCAATAAAACATGAAAACATTATTTTTTTCTGTATGCTTGTTTCTGGCATCGGTTTCTGCAACAGCACAACAACGTTATTCGCAGGAAATGGCACAATCACAAGGTAAACAATGGACTCATGGAAAGTCATGGGATTATGTAAACGGTCTTGTAGCTAAATCTCTTCTTAATTTATGTGAGCAGTATCAATATGCTGACTGGACTGGTAACTATTATCAGTGGGCAAAAGAATATGCGGATAATGCCATTAATCCGGATGGTACGTTTAAGAATTTTAAAAAAGGAAATATAGACAATATAAATTCAGGAAAAGTTCTTTTTGCTTTATATAAGCGGGAAAAAGAACTTGACAAGCAAAATGGAACGGATAATGCAAGCCGTTATAAGAAAGCTGCTGATTTCTTGCATGATTACTTGGTGAATGATTATTCTCGTATTCAGTCGGGCGATGCAAAAGGATGTTTTTTCCATAAAGATATTTATCCCGGTCAGATGTGGCTGGATGGACTTTACATGGGGGCTGCTTTTTATGCTGAATGGCAAGCTAATTTTGAACCGGACAATGAGCAGGCTTGGACAGATATCGCTCACCAGTTTAAAACAATTGCTCGCCATACATATGATAAGGACAAACAACTTTATTATCATGCCTGGTCAGCAAATCTGGAAGACAGCAATTCTTTCTGGGCGAATAAGACTGAGCCATATAAAGGTTGCTCAAAAGAGTTTTGGGGACGTGGTATGGGATGGTACTTTGCTGCTTTAGTAGATGTATTGGAAGTGATGCCGAAAACTCATGCTGACTATAAGGAGTTAGTAACTATTACAAATACTGTAGCAAAAGGCTTAAAGCGTTGGCAGGATAAAACTAGCGGAGTTTGGTACCAACTTCTTCAATATGATAATTCGTATGTTGGAGAATGTGGTATTGCAAACTATCTGGAATCTTCTGCTTCTAGTATGTTCACTTATGCATATCTGAAGGGAGTTCGTCTGGGTATTCTTCCAAAATCATATGAAAAAGTTGCGGAAAAAGCATATCAGGGACTTCTGAAAACATTTGTTACATCAAATAATGACGGGACTATTAATTTAAATCAGAGTTGCCGTTCTGCTGGTTTAGGTCCGGCAAAAGATCCTTCTCGTGATGGTTCAGCTAGCTATTATTTGTGTGGTAAGGATGTAACAATTGTAAGTAATGAAGGTAAGGCGATAGGACCATTCATTATGGCAAGTTTGGAATATGAATTAAAAAAATGATATTTATCATATATCTGTAAGAATTGAACATGCTTCTTTTTTATTTATCGGCAGGTAAAATCTATATTATAGATGTAAGTTTTTTTAAAACTCTTCTGATATCTGCTGGTAAGTGAAAAAGGAGCATGTATTTTGTTGATTCTTAATACTAAAGTCTGTAATGCTTAGATTCCAAAAATCTCTTTTTTATTTAAGATAATCCTTGTCTGCTAAAAAAATAATATATTTCTTTTTAATATTTTTCAGTTAAAGTGTTGTTTATTCCAAAAATAGTTGTATCTTTGCATCGCAATTGAAAATAACGGTTGCTGAAAACAATGGTTCCTTGGATGAGTGGCTTAGTCAGCGGTCTGCAAAACCGTGTACGGCGGTTCGAATCCGCCAGGAACCTCTAAAATAAACGATGCACTCTTAGCTCAGTTGGTAGAGCAACTGACTCTTAATCAGTGGGTCCAGGGTTCGAATCCCTGAGGGTGTACAACAAATTAGTGCAAAAAGTAGAAAAGTTCTGAAAATCAATTGATTTTCAGAACTTTTTTGTTTTTTACTATGCAGAATAAGGTGGTTTTCGGAAAGAAAGAAAGGACTTATCCGTGGGACTTTTTTAGCCCCTAAAAAATACAAGCCTCAAAACGAAATGTGATTATTCCCCAAAACGAAATGTGATATTTTCACGCTTATTAACTCAAAACAAATTGTGATTTTTATTATTACTTTATATTAAGGACAAGAGATTGTTTTTCTCCTGTCCTTTTTTATTGTGTACGAAACAGTGGTTAAATAGCATTTAAAATTAAAAAGAGGGAATCATCACTCCTGACGATACCCCTCTTCATGCATCTAATAATTCATTATGAATTATCGTCACAAATATAGCTTTTTATTATGATTATTATTGCATATATGCCTAAATTTTAGTATATTTATAGTGCATCTAATAATAATATTTATGAATAAAATTAAGTATGAGCTAGTGGCACATCGTGCTCACAGCGGAATGCTCGCTATTTTTGTGAAGTGTTCCCAGTATGGTTCGAGCATCGAGCTCGACACTGACGTAAGAGTCTTTAATGACGAATGGAACGAAGATTACGGGCTTATTTCTAAAAGTCCAAATTCTGCTAATCTTAATCTGTTAATCAGAAAACTAGTGTATAGTCTAGAGGAAATTGAACTGACTTATGCAGGCGAAATGACTCTAACTAAATTGCACGACATTTATTCCAGGCGTGGAACATCGGCTGATTGGTATTCTATGTGGGAAAAGGCTATGTTCGAAAGAGGATTGAAACCTCGAACTATAGAAATTCACGCAAATGTACTTAGGACATTAAAAAGATACAGAGATACATGTCCTGTAACAGCATTGACAGAGGAGTTTTTTCGTGGATTCATGAATTTTCTAATGGAATCAGGAAAACTAAAGTATTCTACAGTCTGCAAAGAAATGCACGTTGTCAAGGCATATTATAACATCGCACGAAAATTATACGGAAACAAAGTCCCGGCTGATTCTTTAGCATTTTATCATGATCCAAAAGATTTTAAATCAACTTATAAGATGAAAGCACTAAGCGATGATGATGTACGAATTATAGAAAACTATGCAGCTTCCGGAATTGCAGACAAATCTCACGAGCTGGTACTAGATCAGTTTCTTTTTATGTGTTATGTGGGTACTAGAATAAGTGATTTTGAATCACTATCCGAAAAAAATTTTATTGAAGATAACGGTCGCCTGTGGTTGGAATATACCTCTGTAAAAACTGATACTCCGGTTCGTTTACCTATGTGGGCACTGTTTGACGGTCGGGCTGAGCAGATATACAGTAAATACAAAAACAGACTATCAGAGTTTTTCAATACAGGAGTGAATAGATGTAGCTTCAACTCAAAGCTGAAAACAGCATTAAAAAAATGCAGTCTGAAAAAACATGTAACGGCTCACGTAGCCAGACATACATGTGCATCACGATTAATCAATAGAGATATACCTATCACGACTATACAGCAAGTAATCGGACATAGGCAAATAAGCATGACGATGATATATGCTCGAATTAATGATAATGCTTTCGTTCGACAGTTACAGAAATTATAAATAATTCATATCTTTGTAGCGTAAATAGAGGCTATCCAATGTGGATTAGCCTCTATTTTTTTAGCCGTTAGCCGTTTTGTTCAGTTGTGGGAGAACTGCTGAAAATAAATTCCTATTTCAAAGCATCTGCAAGAATAAAACCTTCAGAAATTGATAATGTCAGATATAACGGTGCTTACTGGGTTGATGAATCTGAAGATATTCCATCAATAAAAAATACATGTTTATTGGTATTCAATAGTAGTTATAATAACACGATTCAATTCATTGCCAGTTATTCAGGGGCAACATTAAAATATCGAATAAAATGGGTATCCAATGATTGGACACCATGGAAAGAACTTTTATAAGAGGCTATATTATGTAGCCTCTTGCTTTTGAGGTTCAAAAGAAGTATCTAGTGTAAAATAATTAATACCGACTTTTTTTATCTCTTCTGAAAGGCTAATAATACAAGCAACGCCATCAATAATTTTTATTTCATAGACAGAAGGACGTAAAGAGCCACATATTACATTATATTTATTATTACCTGAATTTCCGGTAATCGCTATAATACACGGATAACCGCCGTCTTTGAAGAAGATAAATGTGTCTGCATTGCTAGAACCTATTTTGTAGCCATCGCCATTTCCGTTAAACGTTAAAGTATAGTTCTTAACGAAAGATCCAGCAGGCATAAGACCGTTTTTGTACCTGTCAACCGTTCCTATCAGTTCTCCCACAACTGATATTATCTCTGGATTTTGTATCGCGTCTTTTAAAGATTTTTTCTGTATCATAATAATTTGATTAAGCGTTAAACGAAATTGATTTTGAAGTTAAATTGGCTTTAGTCGTAAGAGTTGTTTGGTCGTAAAATCTTGATATGTCAAAATCATGAACATTCTTTACATAGAATATCCCAGCCTGACAACGTATACCATCTATTATCCCACACGCATACCGGATTACTTTAAACATAAGATTAACATGCCTGAGCTTACCAATCGTGATTGTATTGATAACATACTTCTCACCGCCTACCCATATATCTCCAAGAGCTCCTATATTAAGGATAGCGGGTCCGTTGGAAGCGTTCTGTATTGTAAATTCCATATAGTCCCAGTTAGGCAAACACGAATCCCTGTCTTCGGGAACATAGGCAAGCACACGCCCCCATTGAGGACTACCTCTCCATTCTCCTGTAAGTGCTACGAAATTAGACGTAAGCGGAATTGCTACCTGACTTGTTCCTAACTCCACAGAACCTACTCCCACAGAACGAGAAGCAAACATATTTGACCTCCAGAAAAAAGCTTCCCCTGTTTTCCAATTCAAACAAATATTCGGGCGAAAAGCATTTTCCGGATTCATCGGATCGGCCGCATTGAAATCCTTATAATTGGTTACATCATCGTTATTGGTATCTTTCCCATATTCCGATATCGTGTACTGGTCATAGAATATGGCCTGTCCGATTTTAGCGAATTGGATCAGGGCAAGTTCAATCTCAATCGCATTGAAGTGTTCAAACGGGAGCCACGTAGCATTTTCCCCGTTCTTGGCATAATCTTCTGCCGGTGTCATGCCCTGCTCAGTCCCCAGCCATGTTCCGACCTTGTTCATTACGTACCTGACCGCATCCTGTGATGTATTAGGCTGGAATACGACATAAGGAGCCACATTAGCCGAACACGTATATCTCATAGTAGAAGAATATATACCAGCCGGATAAGGAAGCCTGGTCACTGGCTTAACACGATAATTAACCTCTGTTCTTTTTTCTGCAATCATAATATTATTCTTCTGTTGTTATTACTACTGCAACATTACCTGAAGCCTGCTCACACATAGCCTCTGTTACCGTACCTGTATAAGATGCAACCTTAGCCGTGTCAGGATTAAGAATATTACCTGCTGAATCCGTGAACACAAAGAAGAACTTCATGTCCTTGAATTTAGTTGTGCTGCCACGCTTTACTAAAATCGGTGTATAGGTAACAGAGCCACCGGAACCCTGTTCGATAGTTTCATTTTCCGGATTGGGATTTGGTAGGATATCGAACGGATCACTGGCATCTATTACCGTCTGTACGTCCATGCCAATTAAAAAACCATCCTGGAATACTTCTACCTTGAACTGTCCGGTAGTATCAACCATATCATTTGTGACGGTTAATGTTTGCTGTGTCTGTCCGTCCAATAGAACCCATGATCCAGACTGTAATGTGTACCATTTATAAGTCTGTCCTGCGTTTAACTGGTCGCTCCCAATCCACGCTACCGCCTTAAGGACACAAGAATCTCCTTTATCAGTGAGAGTAAAGAACTTGTTATCTCCGGCCATAATGGTAACACGCTTACTGTTACCTACTCCAACCGTTATCGGTATGTTATATACAGCCTGCACCTTGTCGGAGGTATTACCTACTGCAATCGTGGCTTCAGCCTTGATATTACATGACACACCACCGGCAGCTTTAACCAGATTTTTTTTAATCTTTAACGCAAAATAATTTTGTACACCAGCCGAATACGGCACACTTTGAAAGTGTCCGGTTTCCCCGTTAAAGTTATTCGTTGAAACCTTGTCGCTACCGAATGTCAATTCCGTATCATTGAAATACCATTTTACGGAATTTGGAACAACCAACCCGATCGCAACGAGCGAAGATGTAATAATATAACTTAGCATAGGCGTTAATGTAGAAAAGTCTGGAGATATATTTGTCGGGCTACTAGCTGTACCCTGATATTCCTGGTACAAGTCTCCCATGTTAGATTGCAGGAAAGGCATGTATACACTACCTTTTCGTAAGAACACAACCTGCCGTACTGAACTAGCCTCACTCATTGCTGCCTCCTTCCTCGTTAAGAGCTGTAGGTGTATCTGGGTACTCAGGCAAAATTGTCGGTTCGTCATCCCGATATTCATCCGGAGTAGTCACTTCTGCCGGATTCTCTATACCATCTGTTTCCAAGCGGGCCGACTGAGGAGTCAATGCCACACCGCCCACACGAGCTGCTCGATCAAATATCGTATCACCTTCGATGCAATTTAAATCAGACTGCCACAACAGCACATTCCCGTCTGCCGTCATGTTACGGATAGATGTAAGCCCCATCTTATCTGCTACCTGTTTTGTTACTTTCACATAAAAAGCCATAGTCGTATAATTTTTTAATTGTTTATTCTGTCAAAAAGTACATTGCCGTCAGCGTCCTGCAAAACGGAGCCGTCCGTATCATCTACAAGTATAGCTTGCGGGCCACGATCCTCGACCTCAACTTGCAGCATCATGCCGGGAATGAATGTAATCGTAGGTTTGATACCCTCAGCCTGCTTGCTGTAACTCTGAGAATAGGGCGATTTTGCATTCCATACAAATCTTAGCCATTCTTCTGGATCAGGAACAACACCCATTCCGTCAGTGACAAACGCTTCCAGCTTTAACGTTTCCGTTCCTCCGGCTACATAAGTAGGTGCACCCTTCCAGTTTACCTCGACTTCAGGTATACGACGACGGATAGTAGTTGTCACTTCAGGTATATCATCATTAGGCTGCTCAGGTACTCCGTCAGCTGAATACCCTAACTTACATACATAAGTCTGCTCTTCCCCAATATAATCCTGATTTATCGTAAGAGTATTATGGTCTATTGCTTCAACTTCCCAGTCATTGTCACCGTTGCCATCAGTTATAGCCTCCAAGCCACCACTATCAGTTTTACGATACCAAAAGAATTTACATTTCTGTTTATCAGATGAAATTTCATTGCCTTCAAGAAACACCAATGCTGTAATCTTACGAGATAAGGGATTGCGCAACGGATTCCATATAACAGTAGCAGGACTATCTATTTTAAAAACAGGGACTGGAACTGTTACGTCACTTACAGGAATTACTTTAGAGAATCTGAATACTAATATCTGATTGGTACGAGTATCTGCATATTCAGCATAAAATTCTAAAGATAGAGGAGTTGCCACAGAAGAATTACGTTTAACCTTAATCTGACCTTTCTGATCCCCTTCTGTCGTTATTTCATAGCCGACATTATCTGAACCTATCAATGTTCGTTGTGTCCCAATAACCTCATACCACTTCATATTAGTTAGAGAGGCGTTCACTGAACCGCTATTAATAAACGAATCCGGATCTGTTGCGTTACACCTCGGGAACAGGACTAAGGGTGTCAATGAGTAATCAGGAGTATACTCATTTGTATTAGCACTATAAGTCTGTCGTTCCGGAACGCTTCCAATTACTTCTATACCCCCACTTGTTTTTAATGGAGTATAGTTTACATCCATTCTTTTTGTTTCGCTCTTTATTCCCATATTAGAATGTTATTGTTTGTTCTGCTATTTCTGTCTGCTGACCGTCACGGAGCAAAGCTGTTGCTTTAAAAGAGCACACTCCTTTACGAGTAAAGTCAATGCCCAAATCATCGACCGTCAATGTAAGAGTCTTTCCCGCATCAGCTCTCTTGATAGCCCAGGCGTTATCCTCACTCACGTTGCCCGTATCTCGTGTCCAGCTTACATCCGTATCGAGTATGTGTTCAGTCACATCACGGTTGTAAAGCTGTCCGGTTACAGCTAAAGTAGTAAATACTACACCTTCCTGAAGCTGAGAAGCATCGAAAGCCCAACCGTTTTCGCTTTCAATGTCTATTGTGAAATTCGGATTTCCTTCACACATCGCCCAGCCGGTGCTGGCATATCGAGGTTCGTCCGTCGTACCAGTGACAAGGCATTTCCAACGACATCCGTAATGCCATACTGTATCAACCGTTTCTTTGCCAGCAGTATAAGGATTATCACTTTGAGCTACCTCCAATGACCAGAATCCACGGTCGTTAAGCTGCACGACAACCACTCCCTGATAGTTAATTCGCATCAAGTCCTGAATGGCTATACCACGGCAATATACATAGCTATGCCGGTAATTGATAGGGAGGTTATCGAACAGTTCCAACCTCTTCAGTTTTCCGATAATGATGCTGTAATTAGATTCCTCGAGTATAGGTTTCGTGACACCGTCAAGCATGCAGATACAGCCTTCATAGCTGGATATATACCAGAATCCCTGCCGTTCTTCATCAACTGCATTTCCTCGACGGGTAATTACCATGCCGGAAGCAGGAGGATAGTTCTTACCACCCGGCACCTCTTCATCAGGATAAAGAACCACGTTAATCTTATTCTCAGCCTGCATGACACTGAGGACACGGAACCAGCTATCATAATATTCTCCTGCTGTATTCAGGTTATTCACTGAGCCATAACTTACGTCCTGCTCTTTGAAAGCTGTGATATCATTGTCCCAGCGGCGACGAAGATACAGATCATACGTGCCGTCTTCGAGAAGTTCAATCCGTTCGATAGTACCAGCCTCAGAATAAGTGACGTTTCCTTCTTGAGCAAACCAACGATTGTAGATAAGTTCCTTCACAACCATAGAGCTGCGCACTTCAAGTCTTTCGAATTGTCCACGCCCATCAGGATATATGCCCGCGCCTTTGCCTGTAATAAGGGAATCAATAAATTCACCAAAAGACAGTAAGAAACTTGTCCCATCAGGTCTATCTTTCCTGATAAAGTTATCCAGATCAAATCCAATTTCAGATAAAGCTGTAATAAGCTCAAGAAAGTTAATTTTAATCTTCTCAAAATTACGCTCCCATTTCAATCGGACATCACGGCCAAAATCATTAGCACCGTTCCAGGGCACTATATTTTCAAAATCCGTATTTAACTCCGGTGTTTTATTTTGTGTCGGTGTATTATCTGTCATGTCAATTCTAATTGTTGTCCGTTAAATTCCAGCAACAATGGTTGCCAGCACATTTTTTCGTCATAGGTATCCATATCTCTGAATCGAAGCATATAATCAGAGAATCTGTTACGTTCCTTCCGATTAGAAGGGAGCAGCTGTGCATGCAGTACCGTTACCGGACCATGCGATTTATCCTTATCATAGGAATACGACATAAAGCTGAAGGAGAAAGTCTTGCCAGCCCTGGTCAGCTCATGCATCTCTTTAATTGCCTCATATATTTTCATAACGCAAAAATAGTTTCATCAGAAAGCTGAAAAAAGGACATAAAAAAACTGCCTACCTTCACAGGCAAGCAGTGTATGAAGAAAAAAGAAAAACTAACTAGAAAACCTTCTGTAAGAATAATATATCAAGAACACCAGTAAAGCAAACGATATTATAAGTGAATAATTAGAGAAACTGAATAGCGGTTCCTTATCAACCGATTTCATCTCATTCTCTTCGGTTATATTACTACTAGAATGATCATCAATCGTCGTATTGTTATTAAAATTAACCGAGGAACTGTCACGCTGATAAGTCTTATTGTGCGAGATTTCGGTTTCTTTTTCAAGCACCGGGATCGTATTACCTGAAGAATCAATCACAACTGTATAGTCGCGTATAATGATACGTTTATCGTCTATCCAAGATTGAGCCAATTCAGATAACGACACATGATCGTCAATTTGCATATTTTTATGGCTTTCATCAGTTCGAGATGTTGTCTGATTTGACTTATCCAGTCGTACCGACCGGCACGACTGGAGTGTCAAACCTAACAGAACAACCAATAAAAACCCAATACACAACAAAAGAAGAATATCACTTGAATCTAATTTTTTCATTTTCCCCTTAATAAGACAGATTTAGCTCTTACCAAATGCTCAGTACGATCTTCGAGTCCATTGAATCCGCCGTTAATTTTTTTGGTAATTTTCAGCAGCTGATCCTGATCGGCCAGTTCATTCAACTTATTACGGTTCCAGAACCATCCGGCTACAAGTGCCGCTAAGTCTGGTTGCTCGACTCGTTCCGGATGCTCCAGCAAATTATATTCCTTTTTTGTAAAATCATTAAATGCTGAATAATTAATCCTACCAGTCAGCTGTATAAGTCCACGCCCTTTAAATTTAGGTCCGTCACCAGGCATAAGGTTACCCAGATCCTTACGTCCTTCATAGGCTTTTCCGGAAGCGATTTCGCGGACATAGCGAAGAGATCCACTTTCATGTGCGATTTGTGCCAGAAAATGAGCCTGACGCATTGGCGTATCAATTTCAAAGGTCGCCATCGTATCGTTCAAGTGCGGTAAGAACTTGTCTATGTTCTCATCCGTAGCGAACGGCATAATTTTTTTAAGCGTTGTTTTGTCCATTATTAAATGTTTTTTTCAGTTTGTACCGATATGTATAATCAATGCCGAACAGGCTTCCGGCAAAAGTGCTTACCTCGCCATAAGCAATCAGCACCGAGCTGTGTATCTCGCCTACTGGAGGAGTCCATAATCCCATTATCAGCATTGCCATGCCACTAACGGTAAGGAAAGCAGCCATGGCAAGCTGTATTGTTAACTTTTTGTTTTGCATATATTATTTTGTGTTTGTGTGACAAAAGTACCCGTAATGCACTATAAAAAAAAGGACATTACCGGCTAGCATTTTTCTCGAGCATTTCCAGCCTCTTAATACCATCACGTATTGTCCGGACACTCACTGTCATTTCCTTCGTAGCAATATTACTAAGATGCTTATTCGAGATACGCAATTCAGAAAGTATCAGCTGTATGAGTACCTTAATGTCATAAGAGGATGCTCCGGAGATACTTTCAACCTGGGTAGCGCTGTCAGTGGTATATCCACCATTGTACTTACCATTTCTCATACGCACCTGTTGTAAGATCTGAGTAGTATTAATCATACCGATAGTACCATTTTTCTGAGCGATATCAAAGACATCAAGGAACTGCTTAACATGAGGATTGGCCACACCTTCATGATTTGCAACAAATTCATTCTTATGTACCGGGATAACACCGGCTACATCTCGAGAATCTCCTTTAGCCGTGTAACCCTGAACGTAATCATCAGAATATCCGCCGGAATATAATCCCTTAGCCTGTTCTCTTTGTTGCTGAGCAACGACTAATTGAGCAGCACCTTGAATAGCTGCTGCTGCACCTAGAACCGGGCCTATAAATGGACCAGCCTTCCAAGCAACCATAATAGCCGCAGCTGTATTAGCCAAGATATCTAATACATTTAATGCAAATTGTTTATCAGCATATTTCTTTTTAATTTCCCATACTGCTTCTTCCTTTTGCTCTTCCAGTTCAGTAGTATCTTTACCAGCTTTCTGAGCAGCTTTGATCTGAGCATCATACCGACTTTCAACCCTAGATATCTCATAGTCTTGCATCGCAGACATATGTTGTGATACTGAGCCAGCCAACTTATTAAATGTATCTAATGCAGCCACTCTGATCTGAGCACGTTCTTCTTCCTTTTGCTTCGTGATTTCAGTCAGGCGGTCCTGATACTCCATTTCAGAGATAATACCAGCATCGTGAAAGGCTTCCAGCAAAGCCAGTTGCCCATCCAGACTCTGTTTGTACTTGTCGATAAAATAATTATCTTCTTCCGGAGTTTCTTCTTCAATAATATTAAAAGAAGCATCTTCCTGTTTGGTCGGAGTCTGATTTGCCAGTTTATTAGCATATTGACGATTAGCTTCCACTGTCATTGCAGACAGAATCTGCTGATCGATTAGGGATGCATCTCTCTTGGCTTCTGCATACAATTCCCTTTTTTTAGCCAGGAACTTAACTTCTAAAGCATACAGTTGTTCCTGGTACTTCTCTTCTTCAATCAGTCCCAGAGCATGCTGTGTGCGCAAGTCCTTTAATTGCGTTTCATATTCCTTTTTAGCCTTATCAACTTTATCGTCAGTATCACCAAGAGCCGGAGTCGTAAAAATATTTTTTTTCTCAGGTATCTTATTGATAATTTCTATTAACTGATTTTTCTGCTTCAGCAAATTATCTAATTCAGCTGCTTTTTCGGCTGTATTATTGTCTAGGACTCGCAATAAAGCTAATTTTTGTGCCTGATCAATATCTGTTCTATCTTCAATGATTTTTTTCTGTTCAGCATAATACTTGCGATAAGCAATCGTTTCAGCAGTAAGTTTGTCTTCAATAGCCTGGACTTCAGCCTGTGCATCAGCTTTCAGCTGGGTAAGCTGCCTTTGATTCAGCGAATCTAAATTTTTAGCTCTATCTTGTACAGACTGTAAGGCAGCCATATCTTCAGCATTTTTGTTCAGAGCCTCATTGAGATTTTTCTGTGACTCCGTAGCCTTATCAGTTTCATCACGGAAAAAGGCGAAGTAAGTAGCAGCTGCTGTTGCTCCAGAAATAACCAGTCCCCATGGGCTGGCTTTAGTCGCCTTGCTAAACAAGTTGGTTGCCCATGTAGCAGCCTTGGTTGCAACTTCATACGCTTTCGTTGCCAATGTAGCTGATTTAACGACAATAATGTAGGCACTAACAGCTGCTGTAGCAGTAACAATAACTCTCTTGTTTTCAATCAAAATAGAAACGACAGCACTCAATCCTTTAACAGTGAGTGATCCTGTTGTTACCATGTACTTCATGACTGGGAGCAACTGTTCTCCAAGTTCTACACGGATATCAGAAAAACTCTTTTTTGCCTTGTCAAGTTCGGCCTGCACTGTAGAGTTCTGGACGGAAAATTCGTTATAAATAGAAGTACCTTCTACGAAAGCCTGGTTAGCTCCCTGCTGTTCCTTACGAACTTTGTCGACATTACCGGCTAATGCAGAGATAACACTTGCAGCTTCAGCTCCGGAAAGACTCATCTGGTCGAGTACAGGAGCCAATTTATCCATACCGCCCAAACGGTTCAGCGCCTCGAGGAAGGTAAGTACAGCCTCATTAGCATCCTTACTCATCAGTTGTGTAAATTCTTCGACTTGCAAACCAGCCAATTTCGCATATTTAGCCGGCTCCTGATAAAGTTTTAGGATCAAACCGGAAAGGGCTGTAGAAGCCATTTCTGAGCGCAACATATTCTGATCGAGTGCTGATGCGAATCCCATGATATCCGTAATCGCCAAGTTAGCCTGTTTGCCGACACCACCCATACGTGCAGTGAATTCAACCAGATAAGGTTCAGCAGCTGATGAATTTTGAGCAACTGAGTTAACAGCCGAGCCTACAGCCAACATGTTTTCTTTCAGCGACCGGTCGCCGTCGCCAAACATATCAGCTAACTTGCCGATCTGAGTGATAGCGTCCTTGCCTAAATCCTCACCCAACGCGACATTGATCATATCGGCTGCTTCGACGAACTCCAGCACACTATCCTTGGTAGTAATGCCCAATTTTCCGGCATCACCAGCCAATTCATTTAGGCGTGTACGTGCTGTACGGGTATCCATCCGTTTGAATTCCTCGTTAAGCTCTTCTACTTCCTGCTTAGCCAATCCTGTGTACTTGACGACTTGCGACTGAGCTTCTTCCATTTCAGCGTATTCATTCACACAGCTACGCATGGTGAGTGTAACGCCAGTCAGACCTGCAATGATACTGGCAGCAATCGTTCCATATCGATTAAAACCATCAGCCAATTTAGCCAAGCTGAAGCGCGTTTCGTTAGCCGTTCCTCTCAGCTCCTTGATCCGGTTATTAACTTCCTTCAGCTGCTCGGAATATTGTTTGTAAAGTTCCGTGTTCGGATTCAACTGCCTAAGTATTGCGTTCAGATCCTTCTGGCGTTTACCCAGGTCGCGCAAAGAGAGATTGGTAAGTCCAATCTCATCATAAAGATTATCATACTCCTGCTGCAATTTCTTCAGGATTTCAACCTGTTTCGCATACTCAGCCGAATTTTCTCCAAATTGCTTCTTCACATTCTTCAGCTCGCGGTTAGCCGAACGCATCTTATCCTCGAGCTCAATCATCTTCTGCCGTGCCTGATCCTGCTGGATAACAATTTCCAGCTGCACCCTATCAATTTTCAGACTCATATTTGTGTTTGTGTGTGTTAATGATTAATTATCCAGCCATCTCCCATCATCCAGCCATACACCGCCATCTCTCCACTTTCCATCGGCCAGAATCCATCTCTGTTCGACTTCGGTATCAGGTATCACGGCTGGATAGAAGATACCAGTCCATGGACCTGAACGTCCGTTCGGGCCTATCGTATATTCAATTTCCTTAGCCAGAAAACGGCGGTTAAAAAATTCAAAGACTGAACTTGCCGGATATACATTTTCATCATAGCAGGTAATTTTAACCGGATTTTCCCGGTCTATCTTGTAGGAGTTGCTATAGAAATAGCTTTCCATATCAGCCAGATTAAATGTAGGTCCTCCAGCGGGCAAGTCAATCGGCCAACTCTTTGAAGGTAATAACTTGTCTGTAAATGCTAAAGGATAAGAATTCGGCTCGAGATAACCAATCTGCACAGGATTCAATCCGGTATAAAAAGCCAGGTATATATTAGACTTACTTTCGTCATTGTCCTGAAGATTAGCTACCATATCATGAATGGAACCTAATTCAACTTCTTCACTGGGATTATCAGATGCAGAAGCTGTAGGGATATAATAATCGGAAAAATAAGATTCTTCCGGATCAACATTCTTCAGGTAAAATTGCCTCTGAACAAGTTCTGCCGGAATAAGCTCAATCTCAAATTCCGACTTAGACTCCTCACGCACCAATGCAGCAAATTCATCAACCATTTCAATGACCGTCCAAATTCCAGATCCAGAGAGATAGATAACCTTCCGGTTTACTTCCTGATAATTAAAGATAGTATCTGTAACATAATTCTCTTCGTGCAAGAAAAACTCAGAAAGATTCCCTTCAACAACTTTACTTTTAGCCTTTTCCTTAACAATGTCCGGCAAGCAACGTAACTTATAATAATCAGTTTCCGGCAACTTGTATCGAACAGTAGAGTTAATGGCATCACCTTCTTCTTCATCCTCACTCTCTACTGTGTAACTGTCTACGACATTCTGCAAGTGTACATGATGCACCTTAGCCAAATAAGATACATTGAGTAAAAATGATACTTTCCTGGTTTTAAAATCGATCAGGAATGTACCATTAAATAATTTCTCTACATTTTCGAGAAACTCCTTAGCCGTCCATCCTGGCAACATCTCGTTCCATTTATAAGTATTAATAACATGTACCAGGTACATGGATTTCCACGGTGTATCTTCTATCGCATTATACTCGAGCTCATAACCTAATGCCTTCAGCAGTTCACGCATATACGCACACAGATAAGGTTGCGGGATATAATCATAAGGCTGTATATCATCTTTGGGAGTTATATGTCCGGCAAATGGACGTCCTTCCTGAGGTTCTATGTTAAAAATCCAGATATTTTTATCCGTCTGATTAAAGCTATCATAAGTCATCATCAGATTATAGTCAACTTCCGGATAAGATTTACTCACATAATCAGTCGAAACCGAACCATTAACAACAGGATCAGTCACGGGCATATCCAATGTCGATATCAGTTCATCGGACCCGACAAAGTAATTCAATTCGGAGTTTCCGGAAACCAACTGGATGTTGACAGTTGTATCTGTCCAGCCAGTAATGATTTCCGTCCCGTTAAGATATACGCGATTATCAGCTACCAGAACAGCTTTCCGTTTCGTTTCGGGGCGTTCGGTTGTATTCAGACGGTTAAGGAATCCATATAATCTGGCATTAACAGGATCTTGAAGAGATAACTCAATGTCATAAGTATATTCACCGTTTTTAGTGAAAAAAGCGTTTTCTTGCTTTACGGATATAGAGAATCCGGAAGGCAGGACAACAGCAACACCATTAATGTACAGATTAGTCATAATTCTTAAATTTAAGTCCCATTGAAAGTCCGTTTACCCCACCGAATATCTGATATTCCCATTCAATCTTATAAGACTCTTCAGGTATTATATCAACACATTCGTCATGAGATTGCCGGATAGCATCACGCAATGTCAGCATAATATTCTGTAGGTTGCTATACAGTAAAATCTCTTCGTTATCGTTAAGTTGACCAGGAGCGACTCGCTGACAAACGAAGAGGAAAACCTGCTGTGAATCGCTTGCATTATCATACTCACCTATTGCCTGAGCATCAGGATAGCTCACACATAATGATATACCCGATTTGCTCTGAATTTTTTTCACCATATGCGATTCATTCACAGCGAGTATTATATTGTCAATCTTGTGTTCCAATTCTTGATTAGTAGTGTACACCAGTTCACTGATATACTCACGGAAGCTCTTAATATCTATCATAGTATTCTATTATTATCAGGATCGGCGAAACAGAAAGAGAATTCAACGGCCTTGAGAATATTCTTCCGGAAATCACGTTCATAGCTCTGGTTGGTTATGATAATATCATACCAGGAGCCATCTATTAAAATCTGTGCCTGCTGCGCACCCAAGAAGTCACGCCACAACCTGTAATCAGACTGTCGGAATATCACTCCGGAATTGACTGTGAACTCATCAGAAGGATTCACGACAAATTTACGTTCTACTCCCCACATGAATCCAGTTTCGCTTTCATCAGCCCCCTTCAGAACCATCGAACCGACAGCACACACAATTTCCGGAACATCGAACATGTTCAGGAAACGGAAGATGAAACGTTCAGCATAGGCTGTACGGTCTACATGAAACATCAAGTCTTCTACCGTATAATGATTAAAATCTGTATCAGGAAAAAGTTTCTTAATCCGGTCGTAAGAAACATCAAGAGAGCATACCATATTTTCGCCAACATGCGTGTACAAGGTTTCAGCAGTAACCAAACCAGACATATCAGTAACCGTTACATTAACTGCTTGTCCGGAAGAGAGGAAGAAACTGGCATATTCAGGCACGCCCGGGCGAGTAACCTTCTCGCTGATGACAGATAATACTCCCGGAGATTCAGCCTTTTTTTTCGTTGTAAACCGAGAAAACAGCACATAGGTGTCCGCATCCTTCTCTCCGTTAATCAAAAAACTAAATGTACCTGACAGGTGTTGCTGATAGGTGGTATTACCTTCAGGCCATATACCCCACAAGGCTTTTGCACAGAAACGCCCTAATTTACGTATGCGTACCTGATAGGCAGCGTCCGGAACATATTCTTCAGACAAGATTTTACTTCCGGAAAACTGTACTTCAAAAGTAATGGTAGAGTCTGTATCAATGATGTATTCGGGCATATCGGCAGCCAGCTCGACAGTGCCCGGTCTTTGCATAACATTCATGTGCGAAAGAATTTATTTGTTTTTGAATTGTTCGGCAACAATTGAACTTCATCCTCTGAGGAACCGTCACGTAACTGTTTCATCCGTTCCAGCCAATCAGCAGCATCAGCCTCGAGAATAGCAGACATTCGTTGTGCATCCTCTAATGATGCCGGTTGAGAGTCTGCCATACCATTTGCCGAATTAAATCCCCTGATAACTGCATAAGGTATAAGCTGGAGGGGCAACCTGCGAAGAGCAACCGACATGGTATACAAGGCCAAAGCTTTAGAAGCTGCATACCGAACATCAGATGTTTCGGACTGAAGCAATTCCGGAAAACTGTTACCGTATGCAGGAGCTACTGTAGCAATCTGAATTTCTCTTAAAAATGGGAGTAACAGAATATACATTCGCTCTGACTGGGCAATCGGGAAGTATGAATCGAATTCACGTCCTGACCGGATCAAAAGGCTTGCTGCACTCCGACAAGCATCCGTATTCAGCCAGTCCTTATCCGCTGACTCGTTAAGCCAGCGTATTAATCTCTCAACAGCGCTGTAATACGCCTGTAAGTGCACAGCATCATCACGATCAAGCTGCCATTCCCAAGGTATTTTGTCGGTTCCGTCTGAAGCTACCTTAATCTTTCGGCCGCTATCTTCGTGGCTGACATCGCTACGTTGAAAAAAATGAAGTGTAGCTAACAGCGCAATAGGGCGCTGTACCAACTGTACAAGACGGTCATCATTTTTCCCCTCCTTATAACTTATTTCAGCCTTGTCGTAAACGGCACGACCAATCACCTGAATCAGTTCATCGGTAGCATCGATAATATCCATTTCGACTACCGAAAAATCATTTCCGACATAATAGTTACCGGTCATGTGGCGCAATTCAGCTGCGCCCTGGTTGTTAAGATTGAATATCATGTTTCTTTGTTGCTTGAATAAGGCTATCAGCCTTCTGTTTATCATCCAATAATTTTAATAGAACTCGTAGGAGCTGTGTATTATCCACTTCTTCAATGCTACCAAAGACTCCTGATTCGGCCATAGAGAATAGTATCGAGTTCATACCAAGTGACTGTTCAGGCGTGTTCCCGTTATTGGTAGCGGAAAAAACAGGCTCAAAACAGACTTCGCAACCATCAAGAATGAATGTACCATGGAATAAAAAAGAACAGAACGAAGCGAACCAACAATATACCCCCCACTTCAGGTAATCCGGCATACCCGCAATATCTTTCGTCATTTTTGCTAAATCAGACGAAACAAATGGAACACGTTTTCCTCCTTTTTTTCGTCTGTACAAAATAGCACATAGTGAATACAGGTAAGCTACGTCTTGTGTCCGAGTATATTCGTTCATCATAATTACGGCATAGCGGAATTCGCCAAAAGTCAGATCCGCGCCGTGTGAAGCCGGGCCCCAAAAATCAGACCATGAAGGAATCAGGTTCACCGTTGAGTCAAAGGTCAGGGCAATAGACTTATTCTCATCGTCAACCTTCCATTGCCAATCCAAGGTTTCAGACAGATTATTAACCAACAGGTAATAATCTTTTTTCTTTGACTTTAAGCCACGATGTCTTAGCACATATCTACACCATAACCTCTTGACATCTGTCAGAGATATAGCTTTTGGTGAAAGGATCAGCAGCATACGCAATTTTAGCAGGTAGGCAAATTCGGCAGGCTGAACCTCTTCCCAACATTCCGGAAATTCTAAGTTTTTCTTCATATTATACCTGATTTGTGGCTCTATCAGAAGCCGTTACATTATCTTCCTTATTAATCACTTTTCGATAGATTCCCAGAAATAAGTCCTGCTTGTCCGGGAAGTTGATATGAATCGCATCGTTAATGGCTTCCAGACAAACATCTTCAGGAATCTGTGTATCGGCTCCGTAAAAGAGTTTCAGCGCATACAGCATCTGAGATCCTGAATCACCCTTTCCGTCGATTATGATGTTAGCCAGTGAAGGGTTAAGACCTAATCCACTGGTTGTACTCGAGTCGGCAATACGTGAAATTTTGGTAAGCGCATCGATGTACTTATCAATATTCATCTCAATAGGCTCAATCGTGAACTGGTGTGTCTTGCCATCGACAGGATCAACATAGTCTGTAGTCATAAAAAACTTGCCGACATTGTTCTTACCTGCCATGACATCAGCCAGCTCACGTGCCAACTGATCTTTTACCAATTCCATGTGCTGATATATCTGTTCATCTGTAGCATCGAGATGCTTAGCCTTGTACCGCTCTGACTTCTTCGTCCAATACTCATCGGGTACATGTACGACATAGGCAGCCGCAATCATATTCCTATTCAGATATTCGATAATCTCCGGTAAAGAGTTAGCATCCTGCATCCAGGGCATAGAGCCAAAAAAAGAGGATATCGCGTACATGTTTCGTCCGAACGAGCGTAAACAGTGATACTTCACTGCAATCTCCTGTTTTGTCGGCTGATGTCTGTCAAAAACCGGATATCGTATATACTTCTGGCTACCATAGAAATCAAAATCACCATTCAGGATATGTGTAACAGCATTGAGATAACGTTCATCGTTATCTGGCCAGCACAAGCGACAATCTTTCGAAGGCAAACATTCAAGGCTGTGAATCCACGGTCGTCCCACCCTGACGGATCTTGCGGAAACATACTTGACAAAAACTCCGTTCAGGTGGTTATATTCGGTAAATGATTCACGGATAAACCGGCGATAGTCCCAGCTATCCAGCCACGCCTGTACTTCCGGATCTGTAGTCCATTCCTGTACACGTTCGTTGTTCTCGATACCTATACGGTACAACATAGGTCCCTGACCGTATAACAATCCGGTTTTACGGGCAAGAATACCTGGTGCAAGATTGTTTTTCTCGAGCAGGTTACGAATAGAAGAAGGAAGATTGTTATCTGCCCCCCAAGGCACTATGCGAACTCCAGCAACAGTTGTCGGGCTGCAATCCCAGTCAGCTACTGCTGATCCAAACAGGTGTGTCAGAGAGTCACGGAAAGAGTCCATACGGATAGCATAAGTGCCAACCGCTGTTTCAACGAAATTGATATTACCAATTTTCTTATTCATTTTTTATTCGATTTTCTAAAATTCCCTTTAAACGTTCAATCTCATAGTCAGACAATCCATACATGACGCGGCTTATCAGTCTGTTCAGCCCACCATACATATTGCGAGCATACCATCGATTCTTTTTATTGGTGTTCGAGTGAATACCCCAAACCTCACGATTAGTGTCAACCTGTATCTTATTCCTCTTGTAGCCGGCCATATCAACACAACGGCCATACGAATAAAAAGACATACGTTGCCCCGGATTCTTCCCTTCCTTAAATGACGAATAATTCAATGAATCAAGAAGAGAACCGGACTCAATCAGTTTCTGTTTGGTAAGGGCATCGGACAACGCATCACATAATTCTTCACCGAATTGTGACAATTCTTCTTCAATAAAGAGAAGCTTAATATCATCTGAAGCCTGACTGTTCATAGTTATAATTTGTTTTGTGCAAAAATAGCTTCAGAAAACACCTGAGAAAAGGACATAAAAAAAGCCCCGCCGAAGCGAGGCTAAAAAAAATTTTGCAAAAAAAAATCGAATTCTAAGCCTGAACAAAGATACAACAATTTATTGAGATACAAGGTGTCTTGTTATGTATTCCTCTTCAGAGATATCACCATTATTAAGCCTTTTCCAATCAGACAGATCAAAGGTTATCGATCTACCGTCAGTAACAGTAATTGATTCAGGTGAGATACCCATCTCAGCGCGGATCTCATAAACCAAAGCGAGTACATAGTTAAGGCTTCCCTCCGTGTCAATCTGATATACAAGTTTCATTGTTTGCCTCCTTTCTCAGGAATAAATTTGGTAAGCTCACCTTTAAGGAAATAAATTGCACGTAAGTGAGCCAGCACTTCGTCTGCATCTTCTTCATGCAGTTTCATGAGGAAAGCAATCACTTTATCAAGTTCTCTTACGGCACAAGCTGCTGCATCCTGTTCTATCCAGTTCTGCAACACATCGACAGCCTGATCCGGGACGATATAAGGTTTCATCGCAAACCTCCTTTCCGGCAAAGCAAAAGAGAATAAACAAACCAGTTCAAGCAGGCAACAGCAGCCAGCCAGTGGATGAAAAACGAAAAGCTAAGAATACAGAAGGAAACTTGTGCCTGGAAAATAAACACAGCCTGACGGTTAGAAACTCTCTCTTCCATGATAGAAGAGAACAATACATTTTTACGATTCAGCCATAACGAGATACGGCCTTCTTTTGCCTGACTAACAGGCAATGCAATTTGATTTTTCATACTGTTTAGTGTTTGGCATTATAGACAGAAAAACGGCTGCCATTTCCCGTGTCGCCAAACACCAAACAGTTTTCGCTCGCAGAGCAACAAAAGTTTTTCAGGAAAGACAGCCGTATAGCCGTTAGTCAATAAAAACGACCTCTACAAATATCTTAATATGTCTTTGGGCATAAAAAAAGCCCATTAATATCATGAGCATTAACCGCGCTCTGCGTACATGAATCACATGTTTGGTATTTGGCACTACAAATATAGGTAAAAATTTCAAGTGCGCAAAATATAAAAGAGTTATTTATCTTCAGGAGAAAGGAATGCTGATTTTTCCCCTGTAGCAATATCTTCTATGATCATATTACTATATGTCCAATTATTTCTATCAGTCCAATCACCACCTAAATAAACCATCTTAACCTTATACACATAAGATGATTTAACACCAAATGCATTTTTTGCATTGAATTTCTGATAAACAAGAAAAGTTGAATCAGAAACTGACTCACCCCTGATGTCTCCTTCAAACTCAGCTTCAGCTGGATATTTTAACCGAGCCTTTACAAAATCTTCAGAAGCAATTCCTGCCCTTGTCAAAGTCGCCCCTTTATCCTCACAACTCCAAAAGGATATTAGCGCAAAAAATAGAAATAAAAATCTTTTCATATAAAAAACAATTACTAATATACGCATCAAAGATATTAAAACTTTCGTAACGAAAATGTTTATTTGTAAATAAACCTTTAGCGTATCCGGTTTTGTGATTGATAATGAAATTCATATCTTTGTGAAAACCAATACAATCACAAAATGAATGAATTTATATTAGAGAAAGAAACTGTTAACATATTATCTTTGGACATTATTAAATTTTATCATGATTCAGCCCAAAAAAGATTAAGCGACCACCGCGAACAAGAAAAAAATACGACAGAGAGAGGATACAAGTTACTATCTATCTACTTAGGAATAGTGACAGCTTTAATTAGTTACATATATATCCACTGGAATATAGAGAATCCTATAATACAATCTTTACTTGCGCTTGCTATAGGAACCTTTTTAGCTGTCATCTGCATGATGATAGTAGTATATCCACGCTTATACATACCTTTAGGCAGAAAGCCAAGCGAATTCATCCCCAATCAAATAGCTCCCAACTTAAAAGGAGTCAAAGATGATATTCAATATAAAGCCATTTTAGCTAAAGAATTAACTGTATTAGAAGATGCTATTAACAAGCAAAAAAAGTATAACAGAAGAAGAACTATATTATTTTCTTTTTCCTTTGCCTTAATTATAGCAGGTATTATTGCTTCTTCTGTTATATTTCTGATTTCAACTACTCGCTGAAGAATTCAAAATCTGGAGAAGTTGTACCTGGCTCCGGACCAATAGGTTCCGGATTCGGTAAGTCTGGAATACCATCATAATCTGGAATCATAGTAATAAATGGCGAACTCCTCACCAAGATAGCCCAAAGGTGTAACCTGCACCTTAATCCGGTTGACTACGGATTTATCTTGATAAGGAGTTCATATTTTATGGTTATAACAACCATGTCTGGTTAAATGTTCGGGCATTACAAAGATAATAATTTTTGAATAAAAAAAGCGGAACTTTTGAAAAGTTCCGCCCATCAGTCAAGATATTTCGATAAGTGTTAATCAAGCGAAATGTACTTGACTTAATTCATTTGCAAACTCATGTACAGATTTTTGTATTTTATTTATAGTAGTGCGCGACGGCTTACGATGTCCCGTCGCATAATGGCTTAACTGACTCTTATTAATTCCTGTGATTCGTGATAATCCGGCAAGAGAAAAAGCCTGTGTATAATAAGAGAGGAAAGAAGCCATATCATATTTAAACTCGAATTCGACTTCTTCAAAAGGCTTTCCATCACGTTCGTATGATGATTTAATATCCTCATACCCCTTTTTGAAATCTTCAATAGCTTCTTTAGACGTTGCGCCTGTAGCGGTAACCAGATAGTCCATATCATCCGCATCCATATAGATGCTATAGTTACCGTCAGAAGCCATTTCAATAATAGCAGATACTTTTCTCATAATTTTGTATTTTTTTATGGCAGGACTTATTTCAGTCCTGCCGCTTTCATAATTGCTTTTAATGTACCGGTTGCGACTTCCTGTTTACCATGATTACTCATTCGGAATCGTTTTCCGGTTTTCGGACTTTCCCAGACTGGGTGTCCGTTCTGTTGTTCTCCAGTGTCAAAGCACCCGGCTTTTTTAATCAGCCGTTCCAATTCGTTGTACTTCATTTCAATGTTCGCTTGATCAACACTACAAAGATACTCATTTGAGTATCACCCACAAAGAAAATAGTTATAAATGATACTCAAATTAATATCATTTAACAAGAAAAGTAAAGACCAGAGCTTCGCATATTGCGTATAACAATCGCCGATTTCAGGCGTAAACCAACAAAACCTTATTCCCCGCCGCCCGATTTGCCGACAAACATAGTGCGAAGGCAAATCGGGCGGCGGGCGGCTGCTACGCTACCCACCTCCCAAACGCTGCCACAGCCATTTACAGCCCCTACAAGCGTCCCTCGTCCTCATAACTAAAGTATTCCTTATCACCATAAACGATATGGTCCAAGAGCTTTATATTCATTGTATTTCCTGCATTTTTTAAACATTCAGTCAGGCGGTTGTCGTCATTACTGGGTCGGCAATTTCCTGACGGGTGATTGTGGCAGAGTATCATTGCCGTGGCGTTACATTTCAAAGCTTCACGCAAAATGACTCTTATATCCACCTGCGTACTGGTTATGCCTCCTATAGAGATACGTTGTTTTCTTACAACACGGTTAGACTGGTTCAAGTAAATAGCCCAACACTCCTCCACTTCCAAATCTTCCATATAAGGTTTCATCAGGTTATAAATGTCCTCACTATGCCGGATAATTACCCTGCTGCTCCTACGGTCTATGATACGTTTGTAAAGTTCAATCACGGCGAGAGCCATGTCCCTGCGTGCCGGTGTCAAAAGCTGACAAACATCTTCTATTGAAACATTATCGCCACGCAATAACATTTCATTAACTCTTTTACTGGTTTCTCTGTTGTTTGTCAACTGATAAACTACTTCATTGTCTGACAAATGTCTGCACTCACCACAAATTTCGAATAAATCTTTCATAATGTTGGTTATTAAATTGTTATACAAATAAAGTTCTTGCTAAAAACATACCTCCCAAAACCGAAGCTCCCAGCGTTTCAAGATGACAAGCAAAACGAGCGTAAGAATAACCTCGAGTAATTACATCGTCAAAAACTAGAACTTTCTTTCCCTTAAAAAATTCCTTGTCGAAATTGACTACCTGTACATTATTGACATGCTTACCTGATTTGCTCTCATGAATTGCCAGCCGTTCACCTTCTACCGTGATATGGTCGTAAGCACTGACTGCACCTGATAACCTTGCAACTTCCTCTGAAAACTGCTTGTAGCGGATTTCATTTTTTTGCTGGCTACTGGCTGGGATGCATGCAAACACGATGTTACATGTTTCTTCTCCGAACTGCTCACGGATTTTCTTTGCTACCAACTGTGCAGCTGAAACGGCACATTTCCCATCCTTGAAAGCCCATACAAAGTTTCTCACCTGCCAATCTCTTGAACTGGCTTTGTACTTTGTCGGCAGATAGTCAAAGAAATTGAACATGTACTTTCTGCACTGGTTTAGCATGGATTCGGTAAAGGTTTTCATGGTCTTAAAATTTATTCTGGTGCCGAGCTCGGGAGTTGAGCCTTTTTTTCTGCTCTTCCTGCTCTGAGCTTTTTTTTATTCCGTTCGCTGTCGCTACGGTTTGTTTTCGCCTTTTACACCTGCCAGCAAAGGTGTTCCGAAACGTATAAAGACAAGTTTTCACGAAAAGCATAGCCCTGAATACTACCTGAGCTCTGTGAGGGTGGAGATTTTTTCGGGAACATCGCCTGAACTTGGCATACGAAGCGGAACATTTACCTTTGCAGGTACAAAAGGCATAAACCGCGGCGCCAGTGATACCGATTTAAAGGCGAAGAGCAGATAAAGAAGAGCAGTCAAACAATACATAGCTTTAGCTATACCACTGGTAGGGAGAGCAACGGGGTGGGTGGACCGCTGCGTGAACGCCATCGCCAGCCAGAAAGACTAAAGAGTGTCTTTCTACCAAACTATGCCCGACAACGCTTCCGAGGCATAAAAAAGGTCCCTACCTTATAAGCTCGGGAGCGTTGTCGGGCATTCCCATGGCAAAAACGGGGCGACATCGCTAAATTTCGGGCTAAGTTTTTCACTAAAAAATCAGCCAAGCAGAACAAACGGCTTGAAAATGAAGTTTCAAACCGTATAGGAATGAAAAAACCTAGGTTTTTTGTCGTACAGATGCCCGACGCGCGCCTCCTAGCGGTTGCGATTGCAACTAATTTTCGGCTCGGGAAATGTGACGCAAGCGGAATCCCACCCCCAGCAATACGGCACAAAAAAAATGCACCACCGTAGTACGGCAGTGCATCCAACCATTCCTTAACGAACGGTCAATATATATTAAGGGGCATAAGATGTCACCTTAGATTGCCAGATCCGTAAGAACTCTTTACGCATTAACAGATACTTGAGCGCATCTGTCAGGTTGGTAGATTCTTTTGGCAAACGCTCACGAGGCAACTTATCACCAGTCTTTAACTTGACCACTATCTGGCTACCACCATCATCTACCAGCTTGGTCTTGCAGACTTCCATCTCAGCCTTCAGGTTAGGACAATTATACTGGTCTATTAATAGCGTGAACAGTTTACCAGCCAGATTACCACTCAACAGGTCTGACATAAAGCGATACTCCAGATTAGAGCCGATATTACCTTGTCCTACAGACATTAACTGTACCCTCCAACCTGTGCTTTTCCCTTCAGCATCATACTCTATAGCATTTTTGATCTGTGTCGCCATATCCGCTTTCACGCCCTTGTAATTATTCATAGCACGGTCATAATACAGCTTCAGGACCTTAGTACGTCTGGGCGCAAAGTACCGGACAAACTGTACCCCCAACTCACGTACAGTATCAGGAGGCAACGTATAGAATTCCTTCAGTACGCGGTACTCACGCCCATGCTGTTGTCCTATCACAAGGGAAAGCATATTACCGGCATCCATACCCGCCTCGAGTGGCAGATTATGGTTGTGGTAGCGAAGAGCAGAACAGTCTTCCATCCAGCCCAACGGCTTAACTTCAATTATCTTATTCAAGTAACCGTCGGCGTAAAAGTGTCGGATAGACAGATTAGGATAAAACAGTAAGTTAGCTTCTATCTTAGGAATGATTGAAAGGATATTGCAGGTTAAACCTTCTAGCCCTTCCGCCAGTTCATCAGAGAACCAGTCTAGCCCGAGGATATCGGCATTAACATAGCTGGATGAAATAAAGAAGAACGACACACGGCGGCGAGTCTTGATCCATCTTTCCTCCCACCTCTTCATATTCCTCTTAGCCAGTTCAACAGCTTTGGCTGCCTTATCTACCTTTTCCTGAAGATTGCGGTCTGTTCTTTGTTGTTCTACCAGTTCGCGGTACTCCTGCAAGTGGGCAACATAAGTCTTCTTACAGTCGTTATATACAAGTCCGGCCCGAAGCATCAGCATAATCTGTTCCTTGTTGTTCTGAGCCGACAGTTTCAGAATCCAGTCGTATTCGCCCAGATGGTTCGGATTCGGCATATCGGTTGTCAGTGTTCTGGACCGATACCATACCGACTGTCCGTACTTGACATAGAACCCACGTACTGCCTTCAGCAAGTTGGTGAACTTCTCTTCGGGAAAGTACTTAACCTCGTCACCGAATACCCCCACGTAAGAACGTCCAGCACCAATAGCCAGACGATCCAGAGAGATAAACGTAAAATTAAATCCCGTGAAGAAAACCATGGTATTACGCCAATCAGTGCATACATTATACATGCGCAATCTCCATTCTTCAGGAGGTGCTTCATTGATCACGTAATGCGTACCCAGTTCCCACCCCAGCAACTGCAATCCGTCAATTAACGATGGAATCACATTCTTGTGCAGATCGGAGTAGGTATCAGCCACCCACGCAAAGGGAGCGCCCGGACAATCCTGTGCTGCTTCCTGTACTCTTTCCGCCAATACCTGAACAGTTTTGGCAGAAGCACGACCGGCTACCCAGTACAGTGACCAGGGCATCATGATAGCCAGCATCTGGGCCGTCCAGTTTGCATAGCGTGTTTCCACGCTATCCTCGGTAATTTTCAGTTTTTTCTTGCGTGTCATCGATAATCTCTTCAAAATTAATATCTACGGCCATAGCATCCCTCTTCAGGCGAGTACGTTCTTTCTCTGGTAAATCAGGTATCTTATCAATTTGATTTGCCAGATCCTTACGGTCAATGGAAGGAACGCCAATCAAGTTTGAATCAAGTGTATAAACCTTGATATCTTTTTCCTTGATTTCCTGACGTTTCACCTTATCGGGTTTATCCAATTGTTTAACTTTCCAAGCCTGGATAAGCAAGTTACCGTATATCTCCATATCCTTAGCACCTGAACCTGATAAGAGCACGGTCTGTGCAGCTTTCATCAGGTTGTCAAATATCATATTGCGGTGTGCAGCCGGCTCAATCGTATCATCGAGATAAAACAGATTCACAGCTTCGTAGTACATTTCCCTGGCACGAGGGCGTGAACAGTTAAATGGCTCGTGCATAAGCATAGAGATAGCACGGTCCTTCCCATACTTTCGAGTTATTCCAACTACAGCGAAGAGAGCATTGTAATAATCCTGTTCTTCTTCGGATAACTGATATTTGCAACCGGATTCTATGTAGTCCTGGAGCTGCTCGTAATAAGATTTTTCAAACATCTAAATCATCAAAAAAAACCTTGGAAACATTATTCTTAAACTCGATGGAACGGCGCATTTTGTCCAACCTCTGAGCCTGTGTCACATTCTCACCAGTAGCTGCTGCATCTGCCATGGAAATACCTTCCTTAGCTGTTTGAAGAAGCTGGCCCCGATCATAATGATACTTCAGAGGAGATTTCAGCAGGCTGAAGTAAAACATAAATTCGTTAACTTCTATGTTATAATACATAGCTATCTGTTGGGGTGTGTAACCTATACCAGCTAACTTCTCATATTCATCAATAGGTATTCGGGCAAACCATTCCGGACGATTGCTATCTGTCCATTTTATTACCGATTCTGAATTCATATACTTTTTTGGATTTTAAAAAAACATACTGTTCCTCGAGGGCATTTTCGCCGTAGTTTCCGGAACCTTCCACCACATAGCATCCAGAATCCGTGTCCAGGCATGTAACCTTCTTGTGTGTCCAGCCATAGGTTAACGTAATGATACCCTCGTTATGCAGCTGCTTTAGTCTTGCAAAGATCAGCGGCATACGGAACTTGAGTGTTTCGGACACATGAAGATGTACGGAGCCAATCAAGCCTTTATCCTTATATCTTAACAAGGCATTGATTATTCGCTCATTGGTGGAATAAGTGGCTACATAGATGTGTCGAACATATCCTGCATGGCGAATCAAGTAAACGATAAAAGTGAAGGCGGTAAAACTTTTCCGGGTTTCAATGAAAAAGGCTTCATTATTATCCGGAAGGCGGCCGCACAATTCCCGAAGGTTATTGAGTTTGAAGCAAAGAATGTTTTCAAACCTCTGAGAGTACAGTCGTGACTGCCTGACCTCTGCAAACAATTCGTCCAAATTGAAATACTTATTCATCACCTAGTAACCGATTTATTTCAGCCAGTTCTGACTGGTAGGCTTGTAATCTTGCTAACCGCTCCAGCTCGAGGTGTGGTTTATCACGTTTAGCAAGCTCATCCTGTACGCGCCATATATTGTTTTTCAACCTCTTCTGGCGGATCATCAGCTGCTTGACATTCAAGGTCAACAGTTCCTTACGACGGTGGAATGCTGCGAAAATCGGATGCTTCCCAAGGATAGAACCATGCTGCTGGTAGTAATTCAGTTCCTCCCATATCATCCGGTTCTCGAGATATGAGTTAATCAGTTCACGAGATACTTTAGCACACTGTTCGGTAGAGGTACAATCACGTAATTTTTTATGCAAGTTTACATAATTGTGATATCTGGCAAATTTACGTGACGCCAGTGCCTCGAGTTCAGGCGGGCATTTCGGATCATTCAGGAATGGAAATTCATCACGGAATGAAAGAGGTTTCCGCTCAGAAAACAGCACAACCTGTGCCGTAGCAACATAGGTATAGTCTTCATCAATGCCATACTTCTTACACAACCAGTCAATCATCAGACGGCGATTTGCCACCGGATTTGTCTTTACCAGTCGTAAAGTTAAAGAGGGTGCGCCCGCCTCAGTCAGAAGCTGCACACCCTCTTCGGCGTTCGCACCTGCACGTAACCAGGTGAGAATTGTTTGTTTCATGTTACTCAATATCCAGGAACGGATTCAAAATATTTACATTTTCCTGAAAATGTTTCAGGTAGAGAAAACATTTATCTGAGATAAAGCGCTTAACCGTTTTGGGATCAGGCTTCTGTGAAACAACCGGAAGAATCCAGCCGTCCGTATGGTAGTCCAAGCGAATTGGATGTACTGCATACGCACACCCATAAACGGTGAGAAAGTGATACTTACCAGAAAGGATATCCGGACAATTTTCAAGAATGTCTGTCAGCTTTTCTTTCTCCAATAAAACCGGGCAATGCGTATTGTAATCATACGCTGCAAGCTGTAGTTTATCACGTAGCAAAGCAGCAGTATTTTTCATCATAACCGCTTCATCACCGGTGTAACGATTGGGATTGAGAATACCAAAATGTTTAAACAACCCTATATGACACAAGTTAACATAATCTATCAGATATGAACCAGGTTCAATCAGGATGAATTTATCTGTAACAGACTCAGATATTACGGCCAGCTTCAATACTTCAAGAATATCCAACTGGCTACCTTCAGCATCTTTGTATTCAATATGCTCTATAGGCATATCCTTTGTATAATCTATCTGGTCACCAATTGTCACAAAGCGAATATCTTCATGCAGGTATTTAGTACAAGAATCAATAACCTTCAAAACCTCTTCTTCCCGGTGTTTCGCTTTAAAAAAGGAAATCACGACGGAATAATAAGGATTTGCATCCTCAGTAATCACATTCTCGGCATCACCTTTAGTTGATATTTCAACTGAAGGTGATGGAACTTGTGATGTGGTATCTGTACTATCAGAGCTATTTTCGGATGCAATATCCAAAGCACCCATATTTTCATTTTCAGGCTGCTCAACTAGAGCAGCCTGTTCTTGTTTATCTGTTTTTTTTGTCATACTCCATCTTCTAATGAGGCGGCAGCTGCCGCTGTTAAACCTAAGTAGCCGTCAATGTCCGGATCACCTGTCTGAGGGATTAAGTTCAGCGGAATACGTCCTAATGGGGTTGTCGGGATTTCAGAAGCAAGTTCAATAACATTCTTGCAAGCTTCCTTATCATCCTGACCTTCGTCTGAACTAAAGACAAGCGGGGTACAAGGTGTACCAGCTATTTTAGCGTCATCTCCAGAACAGTTAATGACTACAGCACCCAAATCTTCATTAACAATAATATTGCGGCAAATTGCCATCTCCTTACTGTCCCCAGGAGATTCCCATGCTACATGATGCAGATAGCCTTTAGCATCTGCTGATCCTGTCAGCGTGTCCCATGCTTTAATCGTACTCGAAGTACCATATATTGCTATAGGTTTTTTCCCTTCCACAAATTTCAAGGCAGAAACGACTATACCATCTTCGTCCTTCGTGAAAGTTTTAACGTCTTCCCATCGGAAGAGTACCACATAATGTTTTTTGCCCTTCGGACGACCAGCCGAAGAGCTACTTCTCTTTACAGAAACTAAAGTATCAGGCATAATATAACCTCCTATAAATTAAACTCCCAGATCAGCTGGAGCAAGTTCTTCAACCAAATCAGTTGGAAGGTATGCGAATATAGCCTCCTTGATCCAGAATCCTGTACCTTCTCTCCATTCACCCAACACCTTAGCAACATAATCATCAGATGTCATACGCAGATTAACATTCTGAGGGTTACGCGACATAACGTGTCTAAAATTCTCTTTCGGTGTAATAAAGAACGCCCCGGTACCACGCATACCTTCTATCGGTGCGAAAGTAAAGCGAGAAAAATCAACTTTAACCTTTTCACCATCTTCGTTCTTAGTAGTCGGGTACTTATCACGATACGCACGACCATATTTTGTGATAAGATCCGGATCTGCATGGATGAACATGGTCTTATTTTTATACAGCGGGCTTACCGCGTCAACTGCCTGATCAATCTGCTTCAGCAGTTGTTCACCTTCACCCAGTGCAGCTGTTCCGTCAAGCAACCATGTAACGTCAGTATCTGAATTTTTCTTCAAATCACACAACTGAGTAAGGAATCCGTCACAGGTTTCTTCAGCTTTATTCGGAGTAAAAGTACTGTCAGATGAAGTTGGTTCCTTGTAACGTCCCTTACAAAGTGCCATCTCACGGTCTTCATCCAATTTAGGTTTGATAAGCTGCTCAACGATATAACGAACAATCGGCATATCCTTTGGTTCCAATGATTCATCGTAGAGATAACCCAATACATCGTTAATGATGTCTGAAGGATAAATTTCTACGTTAATCTTCATCGGGAATTGCTTGATTGTCATAGGAGTAAACTTAGATTTACCCTTGGGTGTGAATCGTGGAGTGAATGTCTGCAATACAGAATCGATAGCAGACTGAGAAGCACGAACTTCGAACTTATCCGTGATGATAGTAGACATGTAAGCAGTACAAGAGATTTGTCCGACAAGTTTCTGGAAGATAGATAATTTGTCAGAAGATACGTACTTACCGAATTCCTGTTTCAATTCTGTCGTATCGACTGTTGTGTCACCAGTCCACGCATCACCAGTAGCTGCTGCTATATACGCCTTGTTATGAATCAGACTCATATCAGGCTTAAACTCTTTTTTCATTTTACCACCTGCTTGATCGATAACAGCTTCCCCTCCTTCACCAGGAAGTTTAGCCAACTTGTCATTTTCAGCCTTCAATTGTTTAATCTCCTCACGTAACTGGGTGATTGTATCGGCATCCTTCTTCGCCTGAGCCTCGAATTCCGAAGCTACACCCTTAACTGATTCCTCGGCCGATACCCCTTCTTTTTCCAATTCCGCCAGATCTTTAACGAAGGCTTCTGTAAACTTCTCTCCCCATTTTTCGGTAAGCTTCTGCTGATCACCTGAAGAAAGGACGGAACGCCCGTCAGCATCCTTGGCAAAGGCTGATATGCCAAGAAATGACATGACAGCGGTTACTGTTAGTAATAGATTTCTGTTTCGCATTTTATTTTATGTTTTTTGTTTGTAAATAGGCCGAAACCGCATGATCCCTGCTAAGTTCACGGGCCCTGTTAATTGCATACTGTTTATCACCAATAGAATCAATAAGTCCGTATTTTAACGCATCTTCAGCGTAGAACATACGTCCAGAGAGAATACCTTCTACAGACTTATCCAACTTTTCACCTCTCTTAGAAGCCACTTCATCCTGGAACCGTTGTGCCAACGGGTTCAGTTCCTCGCGCTTAATCAACTCATATTTACCTTGTTTAGCTGCTTCCAAAGGTGCATTTTTGTAGTTCGACAAATCAGAATAGATAGTATGAACTTTAATGCCTTCCATCTCATAGTACTTAGCATAATCTGGAAATGACATCATAACACCAATAGAACCGAATTCTGAAGATATTCTGTTCGAAGCGATTATTTCGTCACAATATATAGCGACATAATAATTGGCAGATGCACATAAATCACAATGAGCTATTACGGACTTATTATACTTACGTGCATAATCAATAGCTGACGTTAGAGGTGCTATAGCATCAACGCAACCACCTCCTGAATCCATGTCAAGAACAATACCGGATATATTAGGATTGGCAGCAGCCTCGTAGATCAAGTTAGCTATCTCGGTTGTCCCATACGCACAATAAGTACCGTACTTCATCATTGTACCATGAACGGGAACAATCGCAATGGTATCAGCTGGAAGATCACCGGAAAATGAAGATGTCTTCTTCATATTTTTATTGACGAGTTCCCCTTCGATTGGTTTACGGTCTGCCAACGTGCCTTCAGAGGACTTATCGAAGGAACCGGATATGATTTGCTCCAATATCTGGTGCGATGACTCCACATCACGCAAGTCAATCGCCCATTGGGCACGCATAATTGCTGAATATAGATGTGATAAGTGCATATTACTATTATAATTAACGTTACAAAATTATAGTAGCAATGATGCGCATAAAAGGACTACAATATTTTACTTAATTCAGGCTGCTGGTTCTTATATGAGAAAATCAAAGAACGTGGAGAACCTTGTCCGGACAAGGATAATACAACCGGGAACTGATCCGTACCGACTACTCTGGATGTACCATCGGTATAATCTAATCGCACAAGAATATATATCCCAAGCCAGGCGATCAACTCCCGCATTTTCTCCAGTGAAGAGTCAGAAAAGGTAATAGAAAGATTAACCTCAAAAGAATTGCCATCTGAAGATTTATCTTCGGCAAATTCTACCGTTGAATAGTCTATTTTCGCCCAATCACCTATAACCTTAATCTGAGGCAGACCAGGTATATTAGTAACAGTAGATTCTGCGATTGTCATAAAATAGACTTGGCAGATAGACGCGCGTTTACTTTCTTTGTTTTGCATAATTGCTTATAATTTTAAGGTGTTTTGCAGGATTCGCTACAAAATCAATTAAGAATTAATTCGTGAAATAAAGTTAAGGGAAAAGGCTTAACTGAAGTTCCTTAGCTATTTCAGCAGTAATTCGACGGCGATTTCGGTAATCATACTTTTTCACGGTTTCATAATTTATGGCATTTCTCTTGATATTGTAACTATGAAGGAAAGCCTGTATAATCTTATCCTGGCGAAAACCTTTAGCATATCCCACGAAAAAGTATTCCTTAATGCGAAGCCGGAACTCAGCTTCTATGAATAATCGTAACTGTTTCTGTTTCCATTCTGGAATATAAACGAAATTTTCGCTGAATATAGCATGATTCCACTCTTGTACCGGTAGGGTAATACGTAGCGGATTTTCACCTATCTCCTGCTTTCTCGGCCGATCTGTTACAGTAACCATAGACTGTATCATACGACCGATATCGTGTGTGCCATCAGCCATAAGTTCCCCTGATTTGCGATTCTGCCGTAGTTCGTGAAACAAAAAGTCCTGTAAGTGTGGAGCTAAATCTATTGTAACAAATGGTCTTTCCATATATAAAGATGCTTTTTGCAAAGATAAAGAATAATGCGTTAATTATCTCGCATAACAATAAAGTAATAACACCCCCCTTCATAAGAATAGGTATAAAAATCGTGCTTGAGTACTTTTCTTAGGAGTAATTTATCTATATAATTAATTATCAGCACATTATAAGCGTACTATTTTCGTATAAAATACGTACAAAATTGAGTGCGCTGGTACTTTTGTGCGTTTTTCCGCAAAAAGTACAAAAAGTGCAGAATCGTGCAAAAACAGTGCGGATAGAACATTCTGAATTTCAATAAATTAAATGTATAAAAATTCATTTCGCACGATTGTACTATTATTTTTCTAAATATTTAAAGGGTAGTTTTACACTCTTAAAAAAAATAAAAAAAAGAATATTATTATATAGCCGGAATCGCTTTTCTCGCACAGTTGCACACCAATTCTTAATATCTCTAAAAAAAGGGTGAGAGGGGAAAAGCCTGGATGAATAACAGAACAGGCGTACAGTGCACATTAAGTGCGTACTGTACGCCTGAAAAAATGCTTCGACTATGGTTTTCGACAAATGCTTCGACTGGTGTTTACAAAAGGCTCTCAGGGTAATAGATATCGCATAAGAACTCAAAATCACGTGGGATCTTACGAACGCCCACAATAACAGCAATACCTCGAGCAGCCATTTCATATAGCCGTTGTGTTGTCGATAGACTATCACGGAAATTGAAGTCGTCTACCAGCACATAATATGCTTCTGAAAGGTTGACATCGTATATAGAATGTTGCATTATTTTCTTAGCATCACTTCGAATAACCGCAAGTCTGCACCTAACGGCCAACTCACAGACCATATTCAACCGGATAGCATTATCCAAGCTGACACAGGCCATAATTTTATTGTTTTTCTTACTCATATAAATAGCTAATTATTTGCATATTAACTAAAAAAAACCGTATCTTTACAATGTATTAAAATGGGGGCGTGTTACCTTCTTGAATAGAAGTGTTTATCAAGGTGATTAGGCTTAACAAACCCTGGTCTACGGTATATCTTACGATAATCATCAGAAAATTCAATCCTAGACTTCAATTCATCATCCTGTTGATGCAATAGTATATACTTGCATACTACCTTGATAAAGACATCCAGACTGTCTGGAACAACAACGTCACATACATTAATAGTATCGCCTATGGCTAAACCATCCAACAAGTTGTACACTTCGCCCTGGAAGTGTACAAACTTATGCAGATCCTTACGATATTCGTCTAAATCAGAATCGGCATTAAGCCTATATCGAGATAAATCATTCAGCATACGTATTCAATTAAAATGATAATCTGCTATCACTATTGTTAGCCGCCTTTTGCTGCGCATATTCCGGAGATGAATAATAATCAGGTGTCCCAATGGTGAAGTATTCTACACCACCAGCCTTATCATCCAGGATAGGATTACCGTTACGAGGATCAAACTTACACGGTTTACCAGTCACCGGATCTAATTTCTGAGGATTGAATATATAACCACGAAACTGGCAATATTTAAGCAATCTTTTTTTAAACTCAGTCGGAGAATTGGTATACTTACGCATATTCGGATCGTAGTTGCAGTATTCATCATATAGTGACCTACGAACCAGTCGGGCGTTTATATGAGATTCGTCACTAAAGTATTCATCTGCCCAGGAAATGAATACTTCAGTGATCTCCTGACGAAGCCTGCGCTCAATCAAACGCTCTTGAGGTGCTTGTACGACTCCGTATTGAAGGTATAATTGCACACAATTCGCCACGAGGTTCCAACATAAGTTCCATTGTTCGAAGTCCCATTCAGTAAAGAAGTTACATCCAAAGTCATCTATCGGCTTATGCGCGTCATTGTAAAAATCACTAAAGCCCAACAACCATTGACGGTCGGTAAATGAAGCTCCTTCACCGCGAATAGCATGGTTTGTCGCAATATATATCTTTGGAGAAGTTTCATAAGGGAAGGTTATACGACGGCCACCCTTATAGTTCACCGTCCAGTCACCGGTCAGATTCGGGAATAAGCGTTCAAAATTGAAATTCATCAATACATCATCAATGAATACTAACTTCGTATTCTCCACAACATCATTCCATACGAACTGATCCTCCAGCAAATCTTTTCGTTTCCCGTTAACGTAAGCTGAAGGAAGTATATGTTTCATCAGGACTCCAATAAGTGACTTACCAGATCGTCCATTTGATTCACCTACTTCAGACTGCTTTCCGTCCATGCCGATAACAGCTCTATTCACCGAAACATCCTTATACTCCATAGCCATATATCCTATTGCGCATAATTTAGACAGCAAATGCTTACGATTTTCGAGAAACTCCTCCGGTTCTATTTCCACTTCTCTCTTACGCCATGTGAAGTTACTGGTATTGATCAGAAATTGAAGAAAATGGCAGTTCTTGCCATCTTGAGATATGGAATAGTCCAGCGTATCACCGTTCCCAGAAAAAGTAATTAACGGTCTGCCAAGATATTTCGCCGGGAAATCTCGCCGCTGTTCTGCCCAGACATGATGACTTATCGATTCATGTCCCAATTCTTTAACTTCATGCTCAGTAACTCGCCAGCAGTTCTTTTGAAAATAGAAAAACTGTTCAGTACCAACCGGATGAAGGAAATCCGGATAAATAAAGTGCAGCAGGGATAATTTATCTGGACCGACATACTGTGTAACACCCTTTGACAGCATTTCATTCACCGCTTCATTACAATTATTTTCTGCAAATTCGAAAAGGAAATCTCGAGCTTCAGAAGCTTCAATTACCCGGACAAACGGCTGCTCCAGCCGGATGAACTGAAAAGAGCCATCCAGCCTCCGGAACCTGCCAAAGCCACGGTTCTGAAGAAACCTACGACTGGGTACATAACGAAATTCATACTCTGTGTAAGTATCTCCGCTCCGGCGTGATTTTTCAACAGCCTCCCAAAACATTTCGTCAGATTCAATCGCCTGAGCAGACTCAAGCTGACCGGACTCGTTAATACGCCACCGGTGTGAGCCATATCGGAACTCCGGAAGGCGTGAAAGCACATCCTTGTGCATTTCGGCAAAATGCTTAACTGAATCCAGTCCCCAGAGGGTAGACAGCTTATGATCTGTATAAGCAGATATGCGAAACAACTGAAGATATTTACCCGTCAGGTTCTTTTCATTGATCAGTTTGTCAAAGTCGGCCATCAGTTCCTGTTCCTTACCCTGAAGGGAACCAGCCAGCAGATCATCAATTCCCTTTTCATTCTGCTCGTTTTTCTGAACATGGCCTACATAAATCTCCACATACAGTTCCCTGTTCCGGAGCGAACCCATATAGTCCCGAAAGTTACGAGCTGCATAATAGAAGTTACGTGGACGCTTTTCGACCTGGTCGTTGATACGTATATTTGTTGAGAGGTCGTTCCAATCCGAATCCATTATGAAAATGACCTCCTCGACATGACATTTCTCGATGATCCGAATCAGGTCTTCAGGAAGTCTTCCTCCACAAGCAATATTCTGGATTCCGGAAATAGCCAAGGAATACATACCGTGCTTGCATGCTTTTTCGGCCTTCTTTTCTCCTTCCTGGATGAAGAGCCGTTTCAAATGTTCCCCTTTTTTATAAAGTTGACGGATTTTGTCCGGAATGTATATCGGAGTACCACCACCATAGGGTGAACGGTACTTGAAAGGTTTGCCTTCTTTATCCAAATGCTCTTCCGGATATTGCCAACGAACGCGGAAATATTCACGCATTTTACCGGTAGGTTTGCCCTTGGCATCTTTCTGTTCATATTTCACTGGCAGTCCTTCCAGATCATAATACTTGATAATGACATCATCACCATTTGTGTCGATATCACCTTTGGAATTGACTGTACCCTTGCTGAAGGTGTGAGTCAAAGTAACAGTATGGTTAGTGGAAGAATCATAGATATGTGCAGCAACATCCTCAAATGTCAGGCCTGATCCTTGAAGCATTGCAACACAATAAGAAGAAGAATCAACTCCTTTTAATGCTTTCGAGTTCTTTTTTAAAGCCTGAGCCTTTTTTTTCTCCGGAACTGGATTATCCAGAAGCGTAACGTGAAAACGGTCAGCCAAATAAGAAAGAGCCTCGTTAAATGCCATATTCTGAACCTTCATCAGGTATGTTATAGCATCATGACCACTCACGTTGCATTTATTGAAGCAACCGTACAGTTCTTTCTTTGAATTATAATTAAAGGTTTGTTTGCCGCAAACAGGGCATTTACCGCGATAGTCATATCCTTTTTGTTCTTCCATATCCTGGAAGTCCCTTATGACCTCCAGGACATGTCCCTCAGCAGCCTTTTTTATTCTGTCTGTATTGTCTTTTGTGAAAAATTGGCTCATATTCTGTTTATTTTTTGCAAAGAAAAAAATTAGAAATTACCTGCAAAAGGACTATTTCTTTGAATAGAACTCCAGTCTGACACGACCATGCAAACCATTGCATAGAAATAAGCGGGTAATTTTTAGCCATAAACCAGCTTCAGCTGCATATGGAGCAAATGCCCGAATTATTTTTCTAGCATGATACTTCTGCATCCGTCTGCGTTTAATCAGGTGTAACTGATCAAGTTTTATATTATCTCTTTTTTTTGTCATATCTTTTCTTTTTTATGAAGAATCTGCGTTTAGCACGCAATATTCGGTTTAATTCTGAAATACGGTCGTATTCAGTAGGAATGTCTTTATATATCATTGTCTAATAAATGTCCTAATATGTCCCTAGATAGGACATCAAGAATAAAGATTCGTTCATTCTCTGTGTAGCCTTGAATATGTTCCCGGACAAAACCTAGTTCCATCCGCGCCACTTCCTTCAATTCCTCTCCTCTTGGAGAGAGATAACCGATACCGGCTATTTCGGCCGATACTTCCGGATTTGTATTTTTAGTAGGATCTGTCATGGTTATCATTCTTTAGATGGCAAGTCGTCTTCTATAATTTTTTTCCCGCAAAAAGGGCAATATTGGTATGTCAAGTCTATTTCGCTTTGATTTCTATAAAAAGAACCATCCTTTTTTTTCTTATGATATAAAACCTCTATTGAGGGAAGTCGATATAACTTACCATTAATATCAGTAAACACACTGCGAATTATTGCATGTGGATCACCAGTGATTTCTCTTACTTTTTTCTGAGCGTTTTCAAAACAGTTACATGGCATAGATTAATCCTCCATTTTTCAAATTATTATCAAGGTCTATCAGTCTTCTCGCAGCATCACTTGATGACGCATATCGGCAAACTTTACGAATAGCAGCATGCCTCTGGTTTTTAGAATAACATTTACAATCTTTTTTTTGATAATTAACTTTGAACCAATTAGGAGAGAATGGTGAAACTGGGCCTAATACAGTTACCTTAAAAATTCTCTTGACTATTTTATTTGCTTGTCTTATTTTCATATGTCTTTATCTCCTTTTTTTATTTTTAAGTTTGAGTTGACCATGTATCCTGTATAGAGGATTAAATTCGATATCACACAGAATTGTATCATAAATCTGCTCATAGGAATATTCTGGAAAGTGTTCAGCTATTTCAGGTATAGTAAGATCAGAAAATATTAAATCGCGACACTTATTACGATCAATATTAACAACTTTGTAGTTCTCGTCTTTATAACGTCTATTCTGCTCACGTCTATATTCGCGTTCACCTTTAATCCATTCTTTAGTTTCGACTACTCCCCACCGGCCAAGCGTTCGAGCTATTGTGTTTCTGTCAACGTCAAAATTTACAGCTATCCTTCGTATGGGTACACCCCATCTGAACTGTTCAATTACCTTCTCTTTTACAGCATCCAGTTTTACACTTTCAGAAAGACATCCCATAGGTCGGCCGCAAAGGACACCCATTTTCATCCGGAGTCTTAAACCTTCTTTCGTTCGTTGTCGTATCATCTGACGTTCGATTTCAGCAGAAAGGCCAAACGCAAAAGCAAGCACCTTGCTTTGAATATCGTCACCGAGAACAAATTTATCCTTAACAGTATAGATGATACATCCCTGTTCCATACAGAAATGAAGAATATCCATAACCATGTATAGGTCACGTCCAAGACGGCTTATTTCACTACATATTATCACATCACCTTTTTTGATCTGTTTCAGCAGCGGGCCTAGGTTACGTTTATCTGGATCTTTACCACCACTTACACCTTCATCAGTAATGTAATTATCTATGCGCCAACCATGATCAGTAGCAAACTGTTCTACACCTTGCCGCTGCGAGTTTACATCTTGTTCATCTGACGAAACTCTCAAATATCCGTATATCATATTATCACATTTAAAAAATCATCAGCTTCCTTACCGTAATGTTTAATTACTATTTCTGTAATAGACATTCTATTCCACTCTTCAGGATAAAGCTTTTCTATCTGTCGTCCAAATTGAGTTATATCAATAGTTATATGTCCATTTATGACAGTAAGAAGGCTATCTCTAATGTCTTCCATACTTATATCTGGGAAAAATCGATGAAAGTCCTCATGGAAGCGAAACGACTCGTTTATTCTATATCTTTTCATCTATTCTGTTATATCAATAAACATTTTTTCTTCTCCCAGCCAAATAAGAGCTTCAGGGAGTGCATATTCTACAGTAAACGTTACCATACCATCATACTTTGGTACATCTTCAATGCTTACAAATCGTAATATCTCTTCAGAAAATTTCGTTTCAATTTTTTTCTTTAACGGATTAGCAATTCTATTCAAACAAAAAAAAGATACTTTTTCCATAACGTTAATTGATAAGATATTCGCAGCTATAAGCTCCTGAACTACTTGGAAAATTAACATCTACACAAAACTCACCACACATCAGGAATGGTTTATCTGAGGTTATTATACCCTCTTCATGAGTGTTTGGATCTATAACCTTTGCCCCTTTTACCAGTTTATCCAATGCAGCTTTCATTTTGTCGCTAGTATAGCATTTGATTTTCTTACCAGAAGATTCATAGGCAATCAATCCCATGTTCAAGGACGACATCGCTTCTTCTACAATTTTCATTATATCTCTTTTACTCAGAATTTTATATGTTTCAAATTGCTGAACTTTAACATCCGGGAATTTTTTTATAAAATCTTGTTTTTTCATATGCTTTACTTTTTTCTTTATGTTCTTATTTAATTCCACATCTTTGTTCTGTTATTTATTTTTTCGAGATATGCAGAAATCCTTTTTTCAGGATTTTCACCGTCCCGTACAAATATTCGAGTATGGCTTTTATCACCAGGAATAGCAACATATCGGCCATGCCGTTCAATGTGTCGGTGGTGAGCAATTTTAGCTTCCGTACCAGCAGGATTTTTATCTAAATCAGCTTTTATTTTTAAGGAGTCATTATCATTAGTCATAGTAGGATTTTTAAATAGATTTAATTGAATTATAATATGCAACTAATGCAGCCGTATTATTCAGACCTAATCGTGCTCTCATATTGTTTCGATGGCGAATAACCGTAAAAATAGAGATATGAAACAGGTCAGCAATTTGTTGATTTGTATAGCCTGAAGCTATGAGCTCAAGTATATTAAGTTCTTGTCGACGTAATCGTGTATCAAGTTCCGGCGAACAAACGACACCACATAATTTACAATCAGCGGTATTCCGTAGAGGACAAGCAACTTGCTCAAGATGAAAATTCCCCTTCTGATCAATGTCTAATTGGAGTGTATCTAATGATCCGAAATTACACCTGCAAAATCGATGTACAATCATATAGGTGTAATATGGATTATTCATTGAAGATCGAGAGTAGAATTTACATAAGGCTGAATAAGCCTTTGGATATCTGTCATTAATTAGCTGAAGTATAGCAGCAATCAGCTCACTGTCGTTTTGCTTCAGCACCTTGACAGAACCATCCAGTGGCTTCACCATAACATCACCATCTGGAGTGCTATAGAATTCGATATTTGCAAGATCAATCATGGCTTAGGAAATAATTCTTCAATGGGTCGGTTTAATACTTCTGCAATAATTTTTTGCTTTATCGGTGGCGGTGTAATCTGTCCAGACAGCCACCTATACACCACAGATTCAGAAGTCTGTGTTTTTTCCATGAGCAGCTTCACCAGACGAGCTCTCTCATTCGGTTGGGATTTGATGTCAGTAAATACCATTTTTTTAAGATTTTAGTTAATAATAGACGCAACTGAATCTTTTTTTGTTATTTTCGTCACGTCAGAAAACTTTCGTAACGCAAATATGCGTGATATTTATCGCATTTCAAAGTTTTATTGCGGTAAATATATCGCATTAACATATTATAACGTAATGAGAACAAAAAAAGTAAATACCGAATTAAAGGAAAGAATGCTCAAAATATGCTCAGAATTAGGCATTTCCCCTAACAAATTATCAGAAGAGAGCGGAATGAGCCGCGAATATATACGACAGATGAAAGAATACATAGCCGCGGACTTATTGCGTTACATATCTCGCAATTATCCTTCTATTAATCTTGTATGGCTAATAACAGGAGATGGTGAAATGAAAAATGAATCTTCAACTCAAGATGTGTCTTTGCTTATAAAGATGTTGAATGAAGAGAGAGAGAAAAACCAAGCTCTACAGAATCAGATCAATGAGCTTGAAGCCAAATTAAAAGAAATTAAAGCCTGATAGCAACTATTAATCAGTTATTATCAGGTTTTTAAATCACCAGAAACGGGACAAATACGGGACAAAATGCCCTTAAATATACAATATATAAAGCAAAATAGTAATTGATAATCAAATAGATACATCGCTGAACCTATAATAATAGAATCCAGTCACCCCGACTGGTAGAAAGCATTGATAATCTGATGATTGTCGATGCTTTTTTGTTTTTTTGAAAGTGTCGCTTAGTAAAACAAATTAGAACTATTTGACACTATGATTAACTCTTCGCGTAAACCACAACGTCAACCGTATTTGATAACTCCACATAAAACCTGAGTAATTCGCTGGCTAAATATAAATTTTGCTGGTCTGAATAGAAAGAATTTAAGGATCAACGTAAAAACTTGAGGGGTTAATTCAATAAATATTATCTTTGCCTACAAGAATAAAAATAAAATATAATGGAAACAAACGGTTATCGTCTCCTTCTCCCGGAAGGAACTCTTGATTATTTC
>ENA-OURU01000085-OURU01000085.1-human-gut-metagenome-genome-assembly--contig:-NODE-85-length-127998-cov-15.334844_pt1 | contig 127998 bp, 108 predicted proteins | sample MGYA00242137_ERZ509064 | MGnify/ENA primary metagenome ERZ509064 (study PRJEB26280, sample SAMEA2338777) | human gut metagenome | biome: human gut; feature: human-associated habitat; material...
CACTTGTGACATTGTGGTCGTCGTGGGCTTTTCTTTGCTTGTGCCGTTTCTGAAATGGGCTTACGCACATCAAGCCGGAAGCCGTTTTCAGAACGGAGTTTAGGCATAAGTTGAGTTGAAGGTCTTTAACAAGTTTGATGTAACATTCAAGTTTTTAGGATATTGTAATGGGAATTTATCAATAGTAGAGTTCTGAACCTCTACATTTATTAAATTGAAAAAGAAAAAAGTATGCACGAATTTTGCTGTTACAGAAAAAAGCATTAATTTTGTCAACTGAAAACGATATGCAACGCGGACATTATGATGTCGAACAAAGACATAAAACTGCCATAAAACAGTTACAATATCGTTACAAGAAAAATTTTGGTCGATGCAACAATCTGACTATGAGATTGTGGGCAAATTCGGGTTCGAGTCCCGTACGCACCGCTGAGGTTCAGTGAAAACTGAGAATCTGAAAGCGAAGAAGCTCACAAATGAAGGATTTGTGAGCTTCTTTTTTTATCTCCTCTTCCGCATGTTCCTGAAAAGATTGCCTCTGCTTTGGCTCCTATATATAATAAGGTATAGGGAGACGGATCCGTAAGATCTGTGTGCTTTGGTGCGTTTTGTTTGTCAAAAATTCCTTTTCTGACCTAATTTTTCGTACTTTTGGACGCGATAAAAGGAAAATTACTAATCAAAAACTATAGAAGCGCATGAAAGAAGAACAAGAAAAACCGGTTGGATTGCCTGAAAACGCATTCCGGCCGCTGAAGCCGGGGGAAAAGTATGAACCTTTGATGTCTCCCGACAAAACTTATCCGGAAGTTAACCTCTGGTCTGTAAGCTGGGGTATTGTGATGGCTGTCATTTTCTCGGCAGCAGCGGCCTATCTGGGCCTGAAAGTAGGACAGGTGTTTGAAGCCGCCATTCCCATTGCCATTATTGCTGTGGGTGTGTCAAGTGCCACCAAGCGCAAAGGCGCACTGGGAGAGAATGTCATGATTCAGTCCATCGGTGCCTGCTCAGGCGTAATCGTAGCCGGTGCCATCTTTACGCTTCCTGCTCTTTATATCCTGCAGGAAAAGTATCCCGAAATGACGGTCAACTTTATGCAGATGTTCATCAGCTCCCTGCTGGGCGGTGTGCTGGGTATTCTTTTCCTGATTCCATTCCGTAAATATTTCGTAAGTGAGAAACATGGTGAATATCCTTTCCCGGAAGCCACGGCCAGTACTCAGGTGCTTGTTTCCGGTGAGAAGGGAGGCGATCAGGCCAAACCGCTGCTGATGGCGGGCCTTGTAGGAGGTCTGTATGACTTCATCGTGGGAACTTTCGGCTGGTGGAATGAAAACTTCACGAGCCGTGTCTGCGGATGGGGAGAAACCCTGGCTGACAAGCTGAAACTGGTTTTCAAGATCAATACGGGTGCTGCCGTACTGGGGCTCGGATACATTGTCGGACTGAAGTATGCGGCCATCATCTGTGCCGGTTCACTGGCTGTCTGGCTGATCATTGTTCCCGGTTTCTCTCTGCTTTGGGGAGATCAGGTGCTGAATGCATGGAATCCTTCGATTGCAGTGGCCGTAAAAGACATGTCACCCGAACAGATTTTCTCCGAATATGCCAAGAGTATCGGTATCGGTGGTATTGCGATGGCCGGTATTATTGGTATTGTCCGTTCCTGGGGAATCATCAAGAGTGCGGTGAGCCTTGCTGCCCGCGAAATGGGTGGAAAGAAAGTTGAAGCGAAGGCTGAACGTACGCAGAAGGACATTTCAATGAAGATCATCGCTTTCGGATCTATCTTTACCCTGTTGCTGGTACTGCTGTTCTTCTACTTCGATGTAATGCAGGGAAATGTGTTGCATACAGTGGTAGCCATTCTGCTGGTGGCAGGTATTTCGTTCCTGTTCACAACGGTCGCAGCCAATGCGATTGCCATTGTGGGAACCAATCCTGTATCGGGAATGACTCTGATGACACTGATTCTGGCATCGGTTATCATGGTTGCTGTTGGCTTGAACGGAGCGACAGGAATGGTGGCTGCCCTGGTAATGGGAGGCGTTGTATGTACGGCTCTTTCCATGGCCGGAGGTTTCATTACCGACCTGAAGATCGGTTACTGGCTGGGAAGTACTCCGAAGAAGCAGGAAACCTGGAAGTTCCTCGGAACTCTGGTATCGGCTGCTACCGTAGGCGGTGTGATTATGGTTTTGAATGAATCATACGGCTTTACGAGCGGACAGTTGGCTGCCCCGCAGGCCAATGCCATGGCGGCTGTGATTGATCCGCTGATGAATGGAGTGGGAGCGCCCTGGCTGTTGTATGGAGCCGGAGCCTTGCTTGCTCTGATCCTGACTTTCTGCGGAGTGCCTGCACTGGCCTTTGCGCTGGGAATGTTCATTCCTCTTGAGCTGAACCTCCCGTTGCTGGTCGGCGGTGCTGTCAACTGGTATGTCACAACCCGCAGCAAGGACGAAGCAGTGAACAGTGCACGTGGTGAGAAAGGAACCCTGCTGGCTTCCGGATTCATTGCCGGAGGTGCTCTGATGGGCGTGGTAAGTGCCATTATGCGTTACTGCGAAATCAATCTGATCAACGAAAGCTGGCTGGCAAATCCGATGAGTCAGATCGTATCGTTGCTGGCTTATATCCTGCTGATCACTTATCTGGTGAAAGCAAGCATGAAACTGAAAAAATAAACGCTGAGAAGTATTTGCCGTATGAAAAAGTCATTGCTTTTCCTTTTGTTTCTCCTTCCGGCTGCTCTCTTTGCCCAGAAAGCAATTGAGATTAAATTATGGCCTGATGGTGCCCCTAATGACAACGGCATCCTGCAGGAAGATCTGACGGATCCGGATTATCCCAAGAATACCCGGGAGGCTATCCTGTATGTCTATCCGGCTGAAAAAGGAAACGGACTGTCCGTCGTAGCCTGTCCGGGAGGAGGATATTCGATTCTGGCCATGCACCACGAGGGAACAGACATGGCCGCCTGGTTCAACAGCCAGGGCATCACGTATGCAGTACTCCGCTACCGGATGCCCAACGGACACGATGAGGTACCTCTGAGCGATGTACATCAGGCTATCCGTGTCATGCGCAGTCATGCGGATGACTGGCAGGTGAAGAAAGTCGGCGTGATGGGCGCTTCGGCAGGCGGACATCTGGCAAGTACGGCCGCTACCCATTTTGATGCGGAAACCCGTCCTGATTTCCAGATTCTTTTTTATCCGGTTATCAGCATGGACCCGAAAATAAACCATCGCGGATCCCGCATCAATCTGCTGGGGCAGAATCCTTCCGCCGAGAAGGTCAGGGAATATTCCAATGAACTTCAGGTAACACCGCAGACGCCGCCCGCCTTTATCATGCACAGCAGTGATGATACGGCTGTTCCTGTTGCCAACAGTCTGAATTATTTTCAGGCGCTTGTGAACAATCAGGTACCGGCCAGCAGTCTGCATGTTTATCCTGTCGGAGGTCACGGATGGGGATATAACGACAGCTTCCCCTACAAGCGCCAATGGACCGGCGAACTGGAAAAATGGTTGCGGGAAATCAGTAAATTATAAGATAAAGCTTGGTGGAATAAAAGATTATTCGTACCTTTGCCGCGCCATTACGAGTTGATGGCATAATTCAAATCAATAAAAACTAAAAAAGAAATTTTAAAAGAAAATGGCAACGAAAATCAGATTGCAGAGAAACGGACGCAAAGGATATGCGTTCTATGCTATTGTTATTGCAGATGCAAGAGCACCACGTGATGGTAGATTTACTGAGAAAATTGGTACTTACAACCCGAATACCAATCCTGCCACAGTAGATTTGAATTTTGAACGTGCATTGCACTGGGTGATGGTAGGTGCTCAGCCTACTGACACTGTACGCACTATCTTGTCTCGCGAAGGTGTTTACATGAAGAAACACTTGCTGGGTGGTGTTGCTAAAGGTGCATTCGATGAAGCTACTGCTGAAGCTCGCTTCAATGCCTGGAAAGAAAACAAACAGGCTGGTCTGGACGCTTTGAGAGCAAAAGACGCAGAAGCTAAGAAGGCTGCTGAGAAGGCACGTCTGGAAGCTGAAAAGAAAGTAAATGAAACAATCGCTCAGAAGGTAGCTGAAAAGAAAGCTGCTGAAGCTGCTGCCAAAGCTGAAGCTGAGGCTGCTGCAAACGCAGAAGAAGCTCCTGCTGAAGAAGCTGCTGAAGCTCCTGCTGAAGCTTGATTGCTTGCATCACACTTGCAGTAAAAGAAACTGGAGGATGTGTCCTGAGGGATGCATCCTCTTTTTTTATGCTCTTCCGGCGAGGTTTTTCTCCGGGAAGACGGAGGCGGGCAGGAGCCTGTTCTGAAGGGTCTGCAGGAAGGGGAAAAATCGACCGCACGATCCGGCTCCAACGACCGCATAATTCAGCCCCAACGACCGCACGATTCCGGCTCATCGACCGCACGATTTTTTCCCTGGTTCCGGATGCCCTGGAAGGGGTTGCCGGACCTTTGGGGAATTGTTTCAGAAGCCGCCGGAGTTTTTTAAAAACGTTTCGGCGTTCAGGGGAAAAGCCCTCGGGCTTTTCATGAAAAGAATTCGACGTTTTTACGGGCATAAAAAACCCCGGCTTTTCGGGGCCGGGGGATGATCCGTATTATTTGTCAGCCGATGGCATCATGTCTCCTTCAATGACCAGTCGGGTGATTTCGTCTTTGCTGTTCGTGCGCAGGGTGATGGTCTTGCGGAAGTGTCCGGGGAACTTGCCTGCACCGTCGTAAGTTACTGTAATGATACCGCTTTCTCCCGGTTTGATGGGTTCTTTCGGATATTGCGGTACGGTGCATCCGCAGGAAGCAATGGCCTGGTGGATCACCAGCGGGCCGTCACCGGCATTGGTAAACTTGAAAGTACAGGTAACTTTCGGGTTGCTTTCAGAGAAAGATCCGAAGTTGTGGCTCGTCTTTTCAAATTTAATCAGAGCCGTTCCCTGAGCAAAAACGAATAGTGCACTCAGTGTAATCAGGAGTGCGCTGAGAAAAATTTTTTTCATTGCTATGTCCTTTTTAGTTAAACCGCTGTAAAAGTACTGATTTTTGTGCGATTTAGGTTGTCTTGATTAGGTTTATTAACGAATAACTATCCTCTGTTGACCTGTTTCACTCCTTTTACGGTTTTGATCTTCTTGATCAGTGCTTCCAGTTTTCCCGTATCGTCTACCATTACGGTCAGCATGCCCGAGAAGAGTCCGTCGTGAGAATCGATGCTGATAGACCGCAGCAGAATGTCACTCTCCTTATTGATGATGGAAGTGATATTCGTCACGATACCGATATCGTCATGTCCCACGATGCGCAGGGTGATGGGGTATTGCTTGCCCTGGCTCTTTCCGGCCCATTTGGCGCGTACGATGCGGTAGGGGAATCTGGACTTCATGTCTTTGGCGTTCGGGCAGTCGCAACGGTGGATCTTGATTCCTCCCGAGATGCTGACGAATCCGAATACCTCGTCGCCGTAGATGGGGTTGCAGCAGCGCGCCAGCGTGAAGTCAAGTCCCTTCAGATTCTGGTCGATGACCAGTACATCGTCCTTGTAATAATCCTTGCCTTCCACAGGCTGTTGCAGGTTGTAGGCCTCGGCGCTTCGGTAAGTGATTTCGTCCCGCTGCTCGCTTTCCCGTTTCTGGAGTTCCAGGTACTTGTCGATGATGGTATTGACATCCATGGTCTCGTCGGCAATGCCCTGATAGAAGTCGGTGACATTCTTGTAGCCCAGCTTGCGGATGAGTCTCATCAGAACGGCTTCATCGTATTCCAGCTTGCGGTTCTTGAACTTGCGTTCCAGGGTTTCCTTGGCAAACTGGGTCTGCTTGGCCGCAATTTCCTTCAAGGTCTGGCGGATCTTGGTGCGCGCCTTGGAGGTCGTGACGAAGTTCAGCCAGTCTCTTTTCGGAGTCTGTGTGCTCGAAGTGATGATCTCCACCTGATCACCGCTGTTCAGGGTTTGCCGCAAAGGAACGTTCTTTCCGTTGACGCGTGCTCCGATACACCGGCTTCCGATGCTGGTGTGGATGGTAAAGGCAAAGTCGAGGATGGTGGCTCCCTGCGGCAGTTTGTAAAGGTCGCCTTTGGGAGTGAATACGAAGACTTCATCTTTGTAGAGATCCAGTTTGAACTGATCCATAGCCTCCATGTCGCTGTCTGCATTTTCCAGTGTCTCGCGGATGGAGTTCAGCCATTCGTCCAGTCCCGTTTCTCCCTTGATACCTTTATATCTCCAGTGGGCTGCAAGTCCTTTTTCGGCGATTTCGTCCATGCGTTCGGTACGGATCTGTACTTCCACCCATTTTCCTTCCGGTCCCATGACGGTGATGTGCAGGGATTCATAGCCGTTGCTTTTGGGGACGGACAGCCAGTCACGGAGTCGCTTGGGGTTGGGCAGATACATGTCGGTCACGATGGAGTAAGCCTGCCAGCATTCCTGTTTTTCCTTGTCAATAGGGGAGTCGAGGATAATGCGGATGGCAAACAGATCGTATACACCTTCGAACGGACAGCCCTGTTTCTTCATCTTCTGATAGATGGAATGGATGGACTTGGTGCGTCCTTTGATGTGGAACTTCAGCCCGGCCTCTTCCAGCTTTTTGCGTACCGGTTCGATGAAAGCGTCGATATACCGGTCGCGTGCTGCCTTGGTGGCATTCAGCTTGTCCTTGATGTGGTAATAGATGTCGTGCTGTGTATATTTCAGCGACAAGTCCTCAAGTTCTGATTTCAGCTTGTAAAGTCCCAGCTTGTGTGCCAGCGGAGCATAGAGATAAGCCGCTTCATTGGCCACTTCCAGGCGTGCCTCTTCGTTGGGGCAGTCTTTGATCTGCCGCATCAGGTTGACGCGGTCTGCAATCATGATGAGGATAACCCGCATGTCTTCGGCAAACGAAAGCAGCAGGTTGCGGAAGTTTTCTGATTCGATGGTCGGGCTTTTCGTGTAGAGTTCGTTGATCTTTACCAGTCCCCGAATGATTCCGGCCACATCTTCTCCGTATTCCTGTTGCACGGACTCCAGGGAACAGAATCCGCATTTCACGGATTCATGCAGCATAATACCCAGGATGGAAGCCCGTCGCATTCCGATTTCTTCGCTGACAATGACGGCTGTCTGCATGTCCTTGATGATGGGATTCATACCGAACACGTTTCGGGGAATGCTTTTGCTGGAAGCGGCAGCAATCAAGTGGTTCTTCAACTTGTGGCAGTCGTCTTTTAGTAGAGTCTCTCCGGATAGTTGCAGGATCTTTTTATAGAGTGCAATCAGTTGTCTGTGCTCCTCCGGAGTAAAAAAAAGTGCTTCTTCCATGATGTTTTGTTTTAATCTTCGAGGGTAAAGTTAGTTTTTTTCTTCCTTTTTGCTATAAACTTTCGGCATTTTTTTATACTTTTGGATATCTTTCGATGATGAAATTCATTTTTAACCTAAAAATATACTAGCGTATGTTGACGTGCGAAGACAAAGAGTTATTAAAACAGAAAGGGATTACCGAAGAACAGATAGCCGAACAGCTGGCTTGTTTTGAGAAAGGTTTCCCGTTCCTGCAGCTGGCCGGAGCTGCATCCGTGGACAACAATGGGATCATGGTCCCGGATTCTGAGGCTCAGAAGAAATATCTGGAAGCATGGGATGCTTACATGCAGGGCCCTTCAAAAATTGTGAAGTTTGTGCCTGCTTCGGGTGCGGCCAGCCGTATGTTCAAGAATATGTTCGAATTTCTGGGTGCGGATTATGATGTCCCGACTACAGACTTTGAGAAAAAATTCTTTGACCACATCCATAGTTTCGCCTTCTTCAACGACCTGAATGCTGCTTGTATGGACAATACAGGCAAGACCATCGATGCTTTGCTTGAAGAACGTCAGTACAAGGCCATCGTTTCCAACCTGCTGGAAGCTGCCGGCCTGAATTATGGTGCACTGCCGAAGGGCTTGCTGAAGTTCCACCGGTATGCAGACGGTGTGCGTACTCCGTTGGAAGAACATCTGGTGGAAGGTGCGCTTTATGCAGCCGGAAAGAGTGGAGAAGCCAATGTTCACTTCACCGTATCAACGGAACACCGTCAGCTGTTCCAGCAGCTGGTGGATGCCAAGGTGGCGGAATATGAGGCTAAGTATGGCATCCGTTATCATGTAAGTTTCTCTGAACAGAAGCCGAGTACGGATACAGTGGCTGCGGACATGGAGAACAAGCCGTTCCGCGACAAGGGCAAACTGCTCTTCCGTCCGGGTGGTCACGGTGCGCTGATTGAGAACCTGAACGACCTGGATGCTGATGTGGTATTCATCAAGAACATTGATAATGTGGTGCCCGACCGTCTGAAAGGTGATACAGTTACTTACAAGAAACTGCTGGCCGGCGTGCTGGTAACTTTGCAGGCAAAGGCTTTCGATTACCTGCGCTTGCTGGATGGCGGACATTACAGCCACGATCAGCTGGAAGAAATTATCCGTTTCGTGCAGCGTGACTTGCGCTGCCGCCGTGCCGATCTCAAGCAGCTGGAGGATGCGGACCTGGTGATTTACCTGCGCAAGAAGCTGAATCGTCCGATGCGTGTCTGTGGTATGGTGAAGAACGTAGGCGAACCGGGAGGTGGCCCGTTCCTGGCTTATAATCCGGACGGAACTGTTTCCTTGCAGATTCTGGAAAGTTCACAGATTGATATGAAAGATCCTGAAAAGAAAGCCATGTTCGAACAGGGAACTCACTTCAATCCGGTGGATCTGGTCTGCGCCGTACGCGACTACAAGGGCAACAAGTTCAATTTGCTGAACTATGTGGACAAGGCAACAGGTTTCATTTCCTACAAGTCAAAGGGCGGCAAGGAACTGAAGGCACTGGAACTTCCGGGCTTGTGGAACGGTTCGATGAGCGACTGGAATACGGTATTTGTAGAAGTTCCTCTGAGTACGTTCAATCCGGTGAAGACGGTGAACGACCTGCTGAGAGAACAGCATCAGTAATTTTGACTTCGGGGAGGCGAATGGCTTCCTGAGGTTCGTTAAAGTCCGGAGTCAGTCTGTCCGTGTACAGGCGGAAGGTTCATTCCGTGTGCGGCAGACTGGTCCCGGTCTTTTTCGTGCTGAAAAAAGAATGGACAACCGACGTCCGGCGGGTTCCGGGCACTCTTTAATAAATTAATAGATCAGAAAGTAAATTTATGTGGAAAAAAGTTCTTCCTTATGTGGCAGCCGGTGTGGCAGCCCTTTCTTTTGCGGCGTGCGGGCCGAAGGAATATCCTGCACAAGGCGACTGTAACCTGACGGTGTTTCAGCAGGAGCGGGTGCGCTTCTGTCCCGATTCGATTGCCAATTATACGGCTCCGGACAGCAACGGAGTGATGCGTCTGGTGAACGGACGTATTCTGTTGAAGAAAATAACGCTTCCCAAGTACCAGCGTAACATTGATGTGGATATAAAGGTAGAACTGGCTTCCAACGGAGACCGCTGGGACAAGTCGGGTTCTGTCTTTGTGTTGCCGAAGGAATCAGTCATCAACCTGCTGAACATTGCTGAAGGAAAGCAGAAGTTTCCGGAAGTGGACAGCACCAAATATGAGAACATGATCGGTATTGTTCCGGGCAAGGATTATCTTCCTACGGTGGAACTGATGCGTTTTATGACGCCTTTCGGGGTGGGACACTTCAGTGCGCCCGACGATTCTTTGTCGGCAACCCGCCGTCCGGTTTATATCCCTCACTGGGAAAAATCCGTTACCTGGCAGCAGGACATTACGCAGCTTTATCCTTTGCTCGAAGGAGAAGCCTATGTGGGTGTGTTCATTGATACCTGGACTCCGGAAGGATATGTGGTCAGCATGGAACTGGATATCAAGGAAAGCAAGCTGGCCAATGACGTGATGCCGAAGCGTCATATCACTCCACTGATGAACACCGTGTATTACATCGGACAGACGTATCCCGACATTTTTGCCCGCCGTGCAGTGACAACGGACTTCACTTTGCCGCGTGATGCGCGTAATGTGGAACTGAAATACATCGTGACCGGACATGGAGGCCATAGCGGTGGCGACGAGTTCGTGCAGAAGCAGAACATTGTTTCCGTGGATGGTAAGGAAGCATTGAATTTCATTCCCTGGCGTGACGACTGTGCTTCATTCCGCCGTTTCAATCCCGGTACAGGAGTCTGGCTGGTGAAGCGTCTGGCTTCTTATATCGATGGGGAAGGATATGCCATGAAGGAAGTGGAAGAGCCGCTGGGTTCATCTGATTTGTCCCGCTCCAACTGGTGTCCGGGCAGTGACGTTGTTCCCGAAACAGCAGCGCTCGGCGATCTGAAAGCCGGTACACATACCTTTACGGTCAGCATTCCGGAAGCCCAGCCGGTGAAAGGAAATGAGCTGAACCACTGGCTGGTTTCTGCTTATCTGGTTTGGGAAGAATAAGCGGACCTATCAGTTCGGAAAAAGACAGATGGCTGCAGGCAGCTTCAACAAGCTTTCCTGCAGCCATCTGTCTTTTCCGGGAAATCCTGAGGGTATTCAGTCTTTCTGCGGAAGCGGCAGGATATCCATTCCCATGATGTAATCGTTCATGTAGAATCCGTTTCCGATCGGGAAATCTCCTTCGTGCACTTTCTGCATGCCCATGTGCTCATAGAATCCTCTGGCAGGATTATGGCGGTTGACATTCAGTTCCATGCGGCAAGGGGTGGGGTGAAGATCCCGGATGGCATTAACGGCCACTTCAAAAAGTCTTCGTCCCAGTCCGTCCTTCCAGAAAGCGGGGAGTACATAAATCTTTTGCAGGTGAAACAGGTCGTCGCCTTCCTGCTGGATAGAGACGTAGCCGGCTGCCTGTCCGTCCTTATATATAAGGTAATAGTGATGGCCTTCTTCTTCCATTTGCCGTCTCAGGCTTTCGGGAGAATACATCCAGTCCATCATGTAATCGATCTGTTCGGGAGTCAGTATCTCGCGGTAGGTATAGGGAAATGCTTCCGTTGCCAGTTCATTGATCAGGGAAATATCAGCTGTTGTTGCTTTTCTGGTAGTAATCATCAGGTCCTCCTTTCATTGGTTATTCACCTGCGAATATACATCTTATCTCGTTTTTTTAAGGAAATTCCCCGTTAAAAACAATAAAATATAGTACTATGTATTGCATAGTATTTAAATAATGCATATATTTGTGCTATACCAATAAAAGATAAACACGATGAATGTAGACAATGTAAAATCGCAAATGCGCAAAGGGATGCTGGAATACTGCATTCTGTTGTTGCTGCATCGGGAAGCCTCCTACGCTTCTGACATTATGCAGAAGCTGAAGGAAGCCAAGCTGATTGTGGTGGAAGGTACACTTTATCCGTTGCTGACCCGATTGAAGAATGACAATCTGCTGTCGTATGAGTGGGTGGAATCCACGCAAGGACCGCCTCGCAAATACTACCGGCTGACAACGCAAGGAGAGGAATTCCTGCTGGATCTGGAAGCAGCCTGGGATGAACTCTCGGACACAGTAAATCACTTAAGACAAAAACTTTTAATGTAACGATTATGAAAAAGACACTGACTGTAAATTTGGGAGGAACCGTCTATCACATTGATGAGGATGCCTATGTATTGCTGGATAATTATCTGAATAATCTCCGTTATTATTTCCGCAGGGAAGAAGGAGCTGAAGAAATAGTGCGTGATATCGAGAACCGTATCGGAGAACTCTTTGATGAATATCTCCGGAACGGCCAACAGGTCATTACGGTGGAGAATGTTGAAGCCGTGATTGAACGTATGGGAAAGCCTGAACAGCTGGATGAGGAAACTCCGGAATCGGAATCTTCTGCCGGAACCAGACGTGAAGAAAGACCTCGCCGTCTGTTCCGTGATCCGGACGACCGGGTTCTGGGAGGTGTGGCTTCCGGACTGGCTGCCTATTTCAACTGGGATCCCATGTGGGTACGTATTGCTCTTATTCTTCTAGCCATTCCGGTTCATGGACTGATCTTGGTCTACCTGATTGCCTGGATTGTGATTCCGGTGGCCCATACGGCTACTGAAAAGTTGCAGATGCACGGGCGTACCATCAGCATGGAAAACATCGGACGTACGGTGACAGACAGTTTTGAGCGTGTGAACGATTATGTGAGATCCGACAAGCCCCGTTCCATACTTCACCGGATCGGGAGTGGAATCGTGCAGATGGTCGGTCTTTTGATGAGACTGGTATTGATCCTGATTGCCATCTGTCTCGCTCCGGTTCTGTTTGCAGGAATTGTAACCGTATTTGCCTTGATTATGGCTGCTACAGGTATTCTGATCAGTGTTCCGGCCTTTGTCTATAACGCTTTTCCCTATATCAACTGGGAACTGGTGGCTTCATCTTCCGGAATGGCTGTCGGGCTGGCTGTTTGTCTGTTGCTGGTGGTATGTATTCCGTTCATCGGACTGTTGCAGCTCATTTTCCAGGGCCTGAAAATATGGAGGCCGATGAGTACGACGGCCAAGGTCGTGTGGGTGATCTTATGGTTTGTGGCATTGGGTGCAGGTATAATTCTGTTCATACAGGCTCCTTATTTGAATTATCCTTATCACTTCCTGCTGTAAAACCGGGGATTTCTATTTAAAAATGATTATCTTTGCCGTACAGACGATAAAATACAAAAGATATGACTAAGAAAATACTTTTGCTGGGTTCCGGCGAGTTAGGAAAAGAGTTTGTAATCGCAGCACAGCGACTTGGACAGTATGTCATTGCGTGTGACTCGTATGCGGGAGCTCCCGCGATGCAGGTAGCCGACGCTTGTGAAGTGTTTAGTATGTTGGACGGTGATGCCCTTGACAAGGTGGTCGCAAAGTACCATCCGGACATTATTGTACCTGAGATTGAAGCCATCCGTACCGAACGTCTTTATCATTTGGAGAAGGAAGGCATTCAGGTTGTACCGAGTGCACGGGCCGTTAACTATACAATGAACCGTAAGGCTATTCGTGATCTGGCAGCCAAAGAACTGGGATTGAAGACTGCAAAGTATTTCTATGCAACTTCTTTTGAGGAACTGAAAGAGGCCGCTGAAAAGATAGGTTATCCTTGTGTGATCAAGCCTTTAATGTCGTCTTCCGGTAAGGGACAGTCCATTGCCAAAGGACCTGAAGATCTGAGCTACTCCTGGGAATACGGATGTATGGGAAGCCGGGGAGATATCAAGGAACTGATTGTTGAAGAATTTGTGAAATTCGACAGTGAGATCACCTTGCTTACGGTGACTCAGAAGAACGGACCGACTTTGTTCTGTCCTCCGATTGGCCATGTGCAGAAAGGCGGAGATTATCGCGAAAGTTTCCAGCCGGCTCATATAGCTCCGGAACATCTGGCCGAAGCTCAGCGTATGGCAGCAAAGGTAACTGAAGCCTTGACCGGATATGGTTTGTGGGGAGTAGAGTTCTTCCTGAGCCATGAGAACGGAGTTTATTTCTCAGAATTGTCTCCTCGTCCGCATGATACGGGTATGGTTACTTTGGCCAATACGCAGAACCTGAATGAATTTGAACTTCATTTGTATGCTGTACTGGGTCTGCCTATTCCGGGAATTACTCAGGAACACATCGGGGCAAGCGCTGTCATTCTGTCGCCGATAGCCAGTCAGGAGACTCCACGTTACAAAGGTGAAGAGCTGGTTTGCTCTCAGCCGAACACTTATCTCCGCATCTTCGGTAAGCCATATACTAAACTGAACCGCCGAATGGGAGTTGTCGTTTGCTACGATAAGAATGATGGTGATCTGGATGCATTGCGTGACAAATGTAAAGCTTTGGCTGCAAAGGTGGAAGTCTATTAATACAGGTAAATATCTTTCCGCGGATTAAGAGTCCGTATGGTTGAATGAAAGCGGGTATCTGAGTGAATGATCTTTTCGTTCAGATACCTTTTTTATTATATTTTCTTCCTGCTGATCGGGAAATATGTACTTTACTATTCTGAGAAATCTGATTTTTTTCTGAGAAAAAGTCCTTTAATAGATTGATAATTAGAAATGAACGTCAGCTCAGACTTCTTTCAGGAAATCAGTGGATGTTTTTTTGAGTACTTTTGTTATGAATAATTTTCCGGCAAACTTTGCAAATGCCGGACAACTTAAGTTTAGACCGGAAATTGAAAGTTTTGTCCTTTATGGAGTTTTTTAATTATGATTATCATGCTGAAAAATATGAAGTTATCGGCCGGGAAATGTCCATTGCCTGATTTGGAGATTTCGTTTATATATCCTACATTTGCGGTATCTGACGAATCAGAAAGACCTTAATCACGGATTAGACATATTGATCATTTGATTTGAAAACATATTAATTTAACAAAAGATATCTACTATGGATAAGCGCCAACAAGCATTGTTGTTTTTATTGATCGCTGCCGGTGCATTCAGCGGATGTAAGGATCAAAAGCAGAATGCTCCTGAAAAAGAAGGGGTGGAAACAGTTCTTCCTGCCCAAGTAAATGAAGTAACGGTAATGACTTTAAAGAAAAACACCTTTGAGCATGAACTGGTAAGTAATGGAAAGGTGACTGCCTCTCAATATGCCGATTTATCGTTTCGTGTGACATCGGAACCTGTTGCTCATATTTATGTGAAGAATGGAGATGTAGTCAGGAAAGGACAAAAGATAGCAGAGCTGGATCTCTTTACCTTACAAAATAGTCTGGAAAAAGCTGAAGTCAGCCTTCGTCAGTCTGAACTGGAAATGAAGGACGTGTTGATCGGACAGGGCTATTCGCTGGACAAAATGCAAGAAATACCTCAGGATATTGTGAAGCTGGCTGAAGTGAAAAGCGGATATGCCCAGAGCCATGCTGCCTATGAACTGGCCAAATATGAATTGGACCATGCGGTATTGACTGCACCTTTTGATGGAGTCATTGCGAACCTTGAAACTCGCGGATTTAATCGTCCTGATGCAACCAAAGCTTTTTGCCGGGTGATTGGAGGCAGTGGCATGGAGGTCAGTTTTCATGTCTTGGAGAGCGAGTTGCCTCTTGTAAAAAGAGGAGACAAGGTAGAGGTCTCTTCCTTTGCCAATGCGTCGGGAACGTGCAGCGGTACTATTTCTGAGATCAACCCGTTAGTAGATGAGGACGGACTGGTCAGTGTCAGGGCAAAGGTGAACGGAAATATCCGCCTGTTTGACGGCATGAATGTGAGAGTCAGTGTAAAGCGTTCTGTTCCTGATCAGTTTGTCGTGCCTAAGACGGCTGTAGTTTTGCGTACCGGAAAGCAGGTGATATTTACTCTTAAAGACGGAAAAGCCATGTGGAATTATGTTACGACCGGACTGGAGAATATGACGGAATATACTGTGACAGGCGATGGAATGGAAGAAGGAGCACAGATCATTGTAACCGGAAATGTCAATCTTGCACATGAAGCTCCTGTTAAAGTGATACCTTAAACGCTTTGTATATGGTAAAATTTCTGATAAAACGGCCGATAGCGGTACTGATGGCATTTACCGCCTGCTTTATTGTGGGACTGGTAACTTATTTCTCTTTGCCTGTATCGTTGCTTCCGGATGTGGATATTCCGCAGATAACCGTACAGGTCAGCGGGGAAAACTCATCGGCAAGAGAACTGGAGAATACGATGGTGGCACCGGTCAGACGGCAGCTTATGCAGGTTTCCGGATTGACAGAGATGAAGAGCGAGACGCGTGATGGTTCGGGTATTATCCGTCTGTCGTTCGATTTCGGGACGAATACCGACCTTGCCTTCATTGAGGTGAATGAAAAAATCGATGCAGCCATGAACGGACTTCCGAAGGATGCTGTACGGCCGAAAGCCATTAAAGCCAGCGCTACGGATATTCCGGTGTTCTATCTGAACATGACCTTGAAGAATGATCTTCCATACAGGCAAACCAATGAAGATGCCTTCCTGAATATGTGTACCTTGGCTGAAAACGTCGTGAAGCGGCGTATAGAGCAGCTTCCTCAGGTGGCAATGGCCGATATGACAGGAGTTCCTCAGAAGATGCTTCGTATTGTTCCTGATATGGGAAAGATGGAAAGTCTGGGAATGGGGATCACTGATCTGGAGAATATACTCGCTGCAAATAATGTGGAGCCGGGGAGTATGCTTGTCCGCGACGGTTATTATGAATATAACATACGCATTGCATCTATTCTCCGTACGCCGGAAGACGTTGAGAATATATATTTCAACCGCAATGGGCTTGTTATGCAGCTCAAGGATATTTGTCATGTACAGACTGTAACCCGAAACGAAACCGGGCGTTCTCTGGCTGACGGCAAGCGGGCCGTAACTCTGGCCATCATCAAGCAAGGAGAAGAAAATATGGATAATCTGCGAAAGGAACTGAAGGAAACAACGGATTATTTTGCGGATATTTATCCTGATATCGAGTTCGGTATTTCACGCAATCAGACGGAATTGCTGGATTATACAATTTCCAATCTGCAGCAGAACTTTACGCTGGGCTTCCTGTTTATCTTTATTGTTGCGGTGTTCTTCATCGGTGATGTACGTTCGCCTTTGGTGATCGGTATCACTATGATCACATCGGTTGTGATTACTTTCTTCTTTTTCTATATCTGTCACATATCCTTGAATGTCATCTCACTTTCCGGTCTGATTCTGGCCGTAGGTATGATGATTGACAGCGCAATTATCGTTACGGAGAATGTGTCTCAGTATCGGGAGAAAGGATATTCGTTACGGCGTGCAGCAGTAGCCGGAACCTCAGAAATGATTACTCCGATGCTCAGTTCCTCACTGACCACTATTGCTGTCTTCGTACCTTTGGTTTTTATGAGTGGAATTGCCGGTGCCATTTTCATGGATGAGGCCTTTTCCATTACTTCCGGACTGATGGTGTCTTATTTCACAGGTATTATGCTGCTTCCGGTTCTTTATATGCTGTTTTATCGTATTGGAATCAGAAAGCATAACTGGTTTACCGCCAATTTCAAGAATTTGCTGAAGAATGAGTGGCTGACAAAGTTTTATGACGCGGGTATAGAGTGGGTATTTTCCCATCGCAAACTTAATTTTGCCCTGGCATTGTTTTCATTGCCATTGTGTGTATTTATGTTCTGGATCATAGAAAAGGAACGTATGCCGAAGATTGATCAGAATGAGACCGTAGTCAGTATCGAATGGAATGAAAACATTCATGTGGAAGAGAACCACCGAAGAGTCAATGCTTTATTGGCCCTGACGGATAGTCTGGTGGAAGAACATACGGCTTATGTGGGAATGCAGGACTATCTGCTTGGAACGGAAAATGAGCTGGCTTCCGGTGAGGCGGAACTGTATTTCAAGACAGAGAAACCTGAGCAGATTCCCGTTCTTACCGAGATGATCAGCAAGAATATTCATCAGGATTATCCTGCGGCGACTGTTACATTCTCTCCTCCAGTGACAATCTTTGAGAAATTGTTCGTTACCGGGGAGCCGGATCTGGTTGCACAGCTTCGTTCGTCTGACCGTACTTCAATGCCTGAAGCAGATGATATCAGAAATATTGAGAAGCGTATAGCGGAGGAAACCGGATATACGCCGGAAGGAACTCCTTTCAGAAGTCAGCTTAATCTGGAAATAGACCGTAACAAGCTGCTTATTTATAATGTTGACTATAATGATGTGGTAAAAGTGTTGCGGACAGCCTTGAAGGACAATCAGGTCTCTACGCTCCGTTCGTATCAGCAGTATCTTCCCATTGGTATAGCCGGACGGGAAATGAGTGTGAACCGCATTCTGGCAGAAACTATGGTAGAAACTTCCGGTGATAAAACGACTCAGGAGAAGAAATATATTCCTTTGCGTGAGCTTGTAAGAATTGTTTCCGATGAGGACTTGAAGGAAATCACTGCCGGACGTAACGGGGAATATATACCCGTGAACTTCTATCAGGTTGCGGATGTACCGGCAGCCATAGAGGGCGTAAGAAAGGCTGTAGATGAGGATAGCCACTGGGATGTCAGTTTCGGAGGAAGCTTCTTTTCGAACCAGAAGATGATGGGAGAACTGACTGTGATCCTTTTCATTTCGATTCTGCTGATGTATTTTATCCTGTGTGCCCAGTTTGAAAGCTTCCTGCAACCCTTGATAGTGCTGGCAGAAATTCCGATGGATATAGCTTTCGGACTGGTAGTGTTATGGGCGGCGGGACATACCATGAATCTGATGTCGGCTATCGGTATCATTGTTTCCTGTGGTATTGTTGTCAACGACTCCATTCTGAAGTTGGATTCGATCAACGAACTGCGGAAGGAAGGAATGCCTTTGCTGGAAGCCATTCATACTGCCGGCCACAGAAGACTGAGAGCAATTATCATGACAACCCTGACTACCGTGTTTGCCATGGTTCCTTTGCTTTTCACTTCTGATCTAGGTTCAGAAATGCAGCGTCCGCTTTCCATTGCCATGATAAGCACCATGATGGTAGGGCTTTTTATAAGTCTTTTTATAATTCCTTTGATTTACTGGTATATATATAGAAAACATGAAACTCACAAAAATTAGTATATGCTTCCTGCTTGCGCTATGCGGAGCAGGGGTGCAGGCCCAAAGCGTATTGAGGCTGGATCTGAAAGAAACTATTGCCATGGCCAATGACAGTTCATTATCGGCCTTCCGCTATAAGAACATGTATTTGTCCGGCTATTGGGAGTATCGCAGCTACAAGGCTGCACGTTTGCCGAGCCTTACCCTGAATATGACTCCGGCTCAATACTACAGATACATTACCCAGCGATACGATTCTCAGGAGAATGTTGATGTGTATCGTGAGCAGCAGATGCTGAGTGCGAGCGCAGGGTTGAGCCTGGCACAGAACTTCGATCTTCTCGGAGGTACGTTCTATGTAGATACACAGTTGGATTATATGCGCAACTTTGGAGATTCCAAATCCACTCAGTTCTCTACCGTACCGTTCCGTATCGGTTATCAGCAGGATTTACTTGGATATAATGCTTTCCGATGGGACAGGAAGATTGAGCCTCTGAAATTTGAGAAAGTCAAGAAGGAGTATCTGTATAATGCTGAGAGTGTGTCGGAAGAAGCTGTTACTTATTTCTTTGATCTTGCCATGGCACAGGCGGACTATAAACTGGCCTTGGATAACGTGGCTACGACGGATACGTTGTATGCCATCGGAGAACAGCGCCAGAAGATTGCTGCGATTTCCCAGGCTGATTTGCTTACGTTGAAGCTGGATAAGGTCAATGCCAGAAATACTTTGCGCAATGCTGAGATTACGAGAAAGCGTGCCATGTCTGCCCTTGCTACCTTCTTGAATCTGGACCGGAACTCATACATCGAGATAGATCTTCCGGCCCGTCCGAGATATATTGATGTTTCTGCAGATCATGCCATGACTCTTGCCCGGGAAAATAATCCTACCTATCTGGCCCAACGCCAGAATGTTCTGGAAGCCGAACGGGATGTGGACCGTACGAAAAAGGAATCCCGCTTCAATGCCAGCTTCAATGCCAGCGTGGGCTTTAACCAGGTAGCGGATAACATCAGTGCGGCCTACCGTAACCTGCTTCAGCAGGATCTGGTTTCGTTCACCGTATCTGTTCCTCTGGTTGACTGGGGAGTACGTAAAGGCAAATATAATATGGCCAAAAACAATCTGAATGTTGTGAAGATTGCTGCCCGTCAGGAAGAAATCAGTCTGGAAGAAGATGTTATGATGACGGTGAGTGATTTCAGTGTGCAGCAGGACCTGATAGCCAGTGCTGAAGAAGCGCTTGACCTTGCCGAACTGGCATATGATCAGACCCGTAAGCGGTTTATTATCGGAAAGGCAGACATCAACAGTCTGACACTTGCCCTGAACCGTCAGCAGGAAGCCCAGAAAAACTATATTCAGGCCATGCAGAATTATTGGTTGAACTATTATAAGATACGCAAGCTGACCTTATTTGATTTTGAGTCGGGTATGTCACTTTCCGAACGTTTTGATTTCGATAACCTGAGAAGATAGTTGAATAACTATGAGAGAAAAAGAAAACAGGCAACCTGCAACATGGTCGTCTTTCACCTTAATCGTCACATTCGTGTGCCTGTCACTGGTGGGATTGGCACTGGCACCTCTTTTGCCGGTAAAGCTGTCTCCCTCCCGCAATATGCCGGGACTTTCCGTCTTTTTTACGATGCCCGGCAATTCGGCAAGAGTGGTAGAGACGGAAGTAACCAGTCGGCTGGAAGGCATACTGTCCAGGGTGAACGGGATCAAAAGCATAACTTCCACTTCCGACAACGGAAGCGGTTATATACAAATATCGCTGGATAAGCACGCAGATATTGATGCAACGCGCTTTGAGGTGTCTACATTGGTCAGACAATTATGGCCGCAACTTCCTGATGGAGTAAGCTATCCGCTTATTTCCACGCAGCGGAGCGATGATAACGCATCTCGGCCTTTCATGACTTATACGCTGAATGCTCCAGCCACACCGATTGTGATTCAGAGATACGGGGAGGAACATATCAAGCCGCAACTAGCCGCCTTGAATGGAATATATAAGGTAGAACTTAGCGGTGCTACCCCAATGGAGTGGCGGATTGTATATGATAATGTGCAGTTGGAACGTATTGGAGTCGGTGTTCAGGATATTCTGACAGCTATATCGGAAAGATATGGCCGGGAGTTTCTGGGCATCTGTGAGCTGGAGACTGCCGGTAAAACAGAGTGGATCAGACTGGTTCGTACTACGGAAGGAAACCCGAAGGGATTTGTTCCATCTGAGATTTATGTGAAAACCAAGGATGGAAGCATGCTTCCTCTTGACCGTCTTGTGAAAGTTATCTGTTCCGAACAAGAACCGACGTCCTATTACCGTATCAATGGTCTGAACTCGGTATATCTTTCCATTACGGCTTCAGAGACAGCCAACCAGCTGACATTGGCTGAGGATGTAAGGAAAGTGATTGCCAAGGTGGAGGCAACTATGCCGGCCGGATATGAGATACATACCAGTTATGATGCTACGGAATACATTTCAAAGGAACTGGATACCATTTATTTCCGAACCGGAATAACCGTATTGATACTGTTATTGTTTGTAGCAGTTATCACCCGCAATTTGCGCTATCTTTTTTTGATCATCACCGGACTGTCGGTCAATATTGCTGTGGCTGCCATCCTTTATTACGCTTTCGGGCTGGAGATTCAGCTCTATTCGCTGGCCGGTATTACTATTTCATTGAACCTGGTGATCGACAATATTATTGTCATGACCGATCATATCCTGCGGCGACGCAACCTGAAGGCATTCATGTCGGTTCTGGCTGCTACGCTGACCACGATCGGTGCACTGGTGATCATTTTCTTCCTGGATGAGAAGATCCGTCTGAACCTTCAGGACTTTGCAGCTGTGGTAATTATCAACCTGGGTATATCCTTGCTGGTTGCCCTGTTCTTCGTTCCTCCGATGATTGAGAAGATCGGTCTGGCCGAAGGAAAGCCCAGACACGCCCGTATGTGGGTAAAACGGGGGACGGTGTACTTCACACGTTTCTATCGGAAAATGATCATTCTGCTGAGCAGATATCGGGGATTTGCTTTTTTTGTGCTGGTATTGGGATTTGGCCTTCCGGTATTTATGCTTCCCGAGAAAATTGAAGATGCGGAAAAGAAGGGGAAATGGGCGGAATGGTATAATACGATTTTTGATAACAATACCTATAAGGAAGATGTGAAACCCATTGTAGATAAGGTACTGGGCGGTTCTTTACGTCTGTTCGCCGAGAAGGTATACGATGGAAGTTACTTTAACCGTGACGAGAGTGAGGTGGTGCTTTACATCAATGCCACGCTTCCCAACGGAAGTACGCTTCAGCAGATGGATGTGCTGATTCGTAAGATGGAAACCTTTCTGAGTGAGTTCAAGGAGATCAAGCAGTTTCAGACTTCCATCTACAGTGCCCGCCGGGCAAGTATTCAGGTATATTTCAAGAAAGAATACAGTCATACGGGATTCCCTTATGTACTGAAATCGGACGTCATCAGCAAATCTTTGGCTCTGGGTGGAGGAAGCTGGGGAGTCTATGGTTTGCAGGATCAGGGATTCAGCAATGATGTGCGCGAGTCGGCCGGAAGTTTCCGGGTGAAGATGTATGGCTACAACTATGACGAGCTGAGTTTCTGGGCTGAAGAAATGAAGAAGCAGCTTCTTTCACACCGGCGTATCAAGGAAGTAAATATCAATTCTGAGTTCTCATGGTGGAAGGATGATTATACTGAATTCAGCCTGGAATTCAACAAACAGAAGATGGCTGAGGAGAATCTGACCGCACAGGAACTGTTTGCCGTGTTACAACCGGTGTTCATGCGTGATCAGATAGCGGGAGAGATACTCTATGACAATAGTCTGGAGCGCTTGTGCCTGTCGTCACGTCAGAGCAGTGAATATGACGTATGGGCTTTTATGTCGGTTCCGTTCACCGTCAAAGGTAAGTCGTATAAATTATCTGATCTGGCTGTACTTACCAAGGGACAGGCACCGAAACAGATTGCCAAGGAAAACCAGCAATACCGTCTGTGTCTGCAATATGAGTATATCGGTTCTTCGGAACAGGGACGTAAATTGCTGGACAAAGATATCGAAGTGTTGCGCAAACGCCTGCCTATGGGGTATACCGTTGAGAATGATAACGCCTACTGGAGCTGGGGAAAGGATGACAACAGCCAGTATTTCCTGCTGGTGATCGTGATTCTGATCATCTTCTTCATCTCGGCCATTCTGTTCAATTCGCTGAGCCAGCCGCTTGCGATTCTGTTCGTGATACCGGTATCATACATCGGTGTGTTCCTGACATTCTATCTTTTCGGACTGAATTTTGATCAGGGAGGTTTCGCATCCTTCGTATTGCTTTGCGGTATTACGGTCAATGCGAGCATTTACATTCTGAACGAATACAATGCCATCCGCCGTAATTTCCCGAATCTCTCCCCGTTGCATGCCTATACCAAGGCCTGGAATGTGAAGGTGATTCCTATTTTCCTGACCGTCATGTCTACAATTCTGGGATTTGTTCCGTTTATGATTGGCGAGAAAACTCCTTTCTGGTTCCCGCTGGCTGCCGGAACAATCGGAGGCCTTGTGATGTCCGTGATCGGTATCTTTATCTATCTTCCTGTACTGAGTGTATCGGGAACGGTGCGGAAACGTCTGGTCCGGGTTGCTGTACCTCCAGAGAAGAAGATACGTTTCCGTCTGATGAATCTCTTGAAGTTCAGAAGAAAGAAATAACGGAATAAAGCTTGTTCCGGAGGGTGTGTCACAATATTCAAAACCGTTTTTCCTGGCTACAACTGTCTGTAGCAAGGATAATGCTTAAGGTTTGAATGTTGTGACATGCCCTTCCGGATTTTTATTTGGATCTTAAAATTATTTAAATAGGAAAGTGTGATTTCTTAATTAGTGTGTGATCTGTTATTTTTGCAAAAAAATAGATTACAGAAGAATGTTATTGCGTAAAAACACTAAAAGACATATCCTGCGTGTTGTTTGTATGATCATGCTGATGCTCATACATTTTGATGCATATGGTTATGAGCTGGCAGCTGTTTTTCAGGAAGTGAACGCAGAGCATGTTCTTCCCGTTTCGGAAGCCGAAACACAGATCGTTCAGGGTAATGACGTTGAAATAGAATGGGCTGATCCCGTCTATCGTCATTCTTCTTTACAGCAACGAAGTGTCGTTAAAATGTTCTTTACCTTATGTGGCTTCTGGGGACTTCTGGTAACCTGTTTCCGGTTAGTTCTACCCCGTTACTATGTTTTTGCTGATTTTGGGAAAGGTAAGATAAGGCAAGTTCATCTACTTTATTGTCTTTTACTTATTTAATACTTGTCACCTTTCCGTTTGTCCCCGGCGTTGTCGGAGGACTTCTCTTTGTATATTAACATAGTTATCTTTTTTTATTTTATTTGTATCTTATGAAAATGTATTTTCACAAGGTAGTGGCTTTGTCGTGTATGACAGGGCTGCTTCCTGCTTGCCAGTCAGCAAGCGACAAGAAGGTTGGGGGAGATGAAACAATACCGGTGACCTTACTGCAACCGACCACGATTGAATTGCCGCGGTCGTATGTGGCCGATATCCAGGCTATCCAGTTTGTAGAAATAAAGCCGAAAGTGGAAGGCTTTGTAGAACAGGTACTGGTGGACGAAGGAGAACTCGTCAAGAAAGGACAGCCGCTGTTCCGTTTGAGCTCGGAAAATTATGCGGAGGCCGTCAAAGAAGCTGAAGCGAACTATAAGCAGGCTCAGGCTGAGCTGGAAATGGCAAATTATGAGACTGAACGTGTACAGCGTCTGGTGGAGAAACAGATTTTCTCTTCCATCCGTCTGGATCAGGTGAAGCGTGAACAGGAAGTGGTTCGTATGAAAGTGGAACAGGCACGCGCACAATGGCAGCGTGCACAGATGGACTATGGCTATACGACGATTGTATCTCCTTTTGCCGGATATGTAGACCGTATACCATATAAGGTGGGAAGTCTTGTGAATCCTGAAAGTCTGCTGACCACCGTCAGTGATATTTCTGAGGTCTTTGCTTACTACAAAGTGAATGAGAGCGAATACCTCCGTTTCAAGCGGGCTCAGCTGAAGGGAGAGAATCTGCAGCAGGAAGACAATGTGGAACTGGTGCTGGCCGACGGAATGGTGTACAGTCATAAAGGACGGCAGGAAACCGTGGAGGGAGACTTTGAAAGAGGTACCGGCTCCATTGCTTTCCGTGTGCGTTTCCCGAACCCTGACGGACTGCTGAAACACGGTGTGACAGGTAAGGTTCGTATGCTGACACGCATGGAGGATGTCTGTCTGGTTCCGCAGAAATCAACTTTTGAAATCCAGGATTTCACCTATGTTTATCTGGTCGATTCGCTGGGAGTGGCCAAAGTCCGCAGCTTTGATCCCATCGAACGTTATCAGAACTATTACATTACTCAGGACTTGCAGCCGAATACAGCCATTGTATATGAAGGAGTCCAGATGGTGAAAGACGGAATGAGCATACGTGTAGATACGGTAGCGTTTGAAGATGTGAGAAAAGAACTTCATCTGGATAACCTTCAACGATAATCTGTCGGCCTATGTTCAAGTTATTTATTCGCAGGCCGATTCTTTCGGCCGTTATCTCCGTGATCATTGTTTGTCTCGGAGCCCTGGCTATTGTTTCGTTGCCCATTACCCAGTTTCCGGACATTGTTCCGCCTTCGGTCACTGTTACTGCGCGTTATACCGGAGCGAGTGCTGACGTAATGTCCAAGACGGTGGCTACTCCGCTGGAGCGGGCCATCAACGGTGTGTCTGGCATGACTTATATGACGACGGTGTGTACCAATGACGGTATGTCGCTGACCACGATTTATTTCAAGGTCGGTACAGACCCTGATGTGGCGGCGGTGAATGTGCAGAACCGTGTGACGACTGTACTGGACGAGTTGCCGGAAGAAGTAATCCGTGCCGGAGTCGTGACGGAAAAAGAAGTAAACAGCATGCTGATGTATCTGAATGTGTTCAGTACGGACAGTACCCATACGGAAAAGTTTGTCTACAACTTTGCTGACATCAATATCCTTCGTGAGTTGAAACGTATTGACGGAGTCGGACTGGTAGAGATTATGGGTAGCCGGGATTATGCCATGCGTGTGTGGCTGAACCCCGGACGTCTTGCCGCCTACAATATGGTGCCTCAGGATGTGACAGAGGCCATCCGCCGGCAGAACATCGAGGCTGCACCAGGAAAAACCGGTATCGGTTCGGACAAACTTCCCCAGCAGTTGCAGTATGTGCTGCAGTACACGGGTAAATTCAGTACGCCCGAAGAATACGGTGAAATTGTGTTGAAGGCCATGCCTGACGGTTCGCTGCTGAGGCTGAAGGACGTGGCTCAGATAGAGTTTGATTCAGAAGACTATAACATGATTTCAATGACTGACGGACGTCCGTCGGCCTCCATCATGATCAAGCAGCGTCCGGGGTCCAATGCCCGTGAAGTCATCCAGAACATAAAGCAGCGCATGGAGGAAATCAAGGAAAGCAGCTTTGCACCTGGTATGGATTACAACATTGCCTATGATGTTTCCCGTTTTCTCGATGCATCCATCCAGTCGGTTCTGAAGACCCTGCTGGAGGCCTTCCTGCTTGTATTCATCGTTGTATATATCTTCTTGCAGGATTTCCGTTCGACCCTGATCCCGGCCATTGCCGTTCCGGTGTCGCTGGTCGGTACCTTCTTCTTCATGCAGTTGCTCGGTTTCTCCGTCAACATGCTGACTCTTTTCGCACTTGTGCTTGCCATCGGTATTGTGGTGGACAATGCCATCGTGGTGGTGGAGGCAGTCCATGTAAAGATGCACGAGGAAAAACTTTCTCCCTACAAGGCTTCTGTGGCTGCCATGAAAGAAATCGGTGGTGCGATTGTGGCCATTACTCTGGTAATGTCGGCTGTGTTTGTGCCGGTAGGTTTTATGGAAGGTACGGTCGGTATCTTCTATCGCCAGTTCTCTCTGACGCTGGCCGTAGCCATTGTCATCTCGGGAGTCAATGCCCTGACTCTTTCACCGGCCCTGTGTGCCCTGCTTCTCCGTCCTGCCGGAAAAGGTAAGAAGAAAGCAGTCTGGCTGCGCAAGTTCTTTGTCGTGTTCAACCGGGGATATGACCGTTTCGAGCGGCGTTACGATCTGGGACTGCACAAATACCTGGGACGTAAATTCTTCACTTACGCCACACTCGTGATCTTTTTGCTGGCAACTTACGGCATGAACCTGATCTTGCCTACCGGATTTATTCCCAACGAAGACCAGGGAATGGTGTATGTAAATGTGGATGCCCCTCCGGGAGCGACTGTGGAACGCAGTGAAAAAGTATTGAATGAGGTTCAGGCAGCCCTGTTGCCCTTCGATGAGATTGAAAGTATATCCACTCTGGCAGGTTACAGTCTGATGACAGAAACGGAAGGTGCCAGCTACGGAATGGGAATGATCAACCTGAAACCCTGGAGCGAACGTGAACAGGGAGTAAACGAACTTCTGCAGGTGTACAAGGACCGTACTTCGCATATCAAGGATGCGGATATTCAGTTCTTCCTTCCTCCTTCGGTTCCGGGCTTTGGTAATGCGAGCGGTTTTGAGCTGCGTTTGCAGGACAAGACGGCAGGCGACTTCCACGAGTTTGCTGAAGTAGCCGACCGTCTGGTGGAGAAACTGAATGCTGATCCGCGCCTTCGCGGTGTAACTTCCGGCTTCAATCCGAACTTTCCGCAATATATGCTGAAGGTGGATCTGGCCAAGGCTGCCAAACTGGGAGTTGATCTGGACAAGTCGATGGAGACTTTGCAGGCATATATCGGAAGTTTCTATTCGTCCAACTTCATCCGTTTCGGTCAGATGTATAAGGTAATGATTCAGGCTTCTCCCGAATACCGTATGAAGCCCGAAGACCTTTACCGCCTGTATGCCAAGAACAATGACGGCAATGTGGTGCCTTATTCCAACTTCATGACCATGGATCGCGTATACGGCCCCAGCCAGATCACCCGTTATAACATGTTTACCTCGGCACTGATCACCGGTGAAGGAGAGCCGGGAGTCAGTACGGGTGATGTGATCCGTGTGGTAGAGGAAATCTGCAAGGAAGTGCTTCCCCGCGGATACGATGTGGAATGGTCAGGCGTTACGCGTGAAGAAAAAGATTCCGGCGGACAGACTTTCCTGATCTTCGGTATCTGTCTTTTGTTTGTTTATTTGTTGCTGGCTGCCCAGTATGAGAATCTGCTGCTGCCCCTGTCCGTCATCCTTTCTTTGCCGGCGGGTGTTTTCGGCTCTTATTTCTTCCTGCAACTGGCCGGACTTGAAAACAACATCTATGCACAGGTTGCCCTGGTCATGCTGATCGGTCTGCTTGGAAAGAATGCCATTCTGATTGTCGAGATGGCCAATCAGTTCCGTCATCAGGGCCTGTCTGCCTTCGATGCAGCCGTGAAGGGGGCTGTCAGCCGTCTGCGCCCCATCCTGATGACCTCGTTTGCCTTTATCTGCGGACTGATTCCGTTGCTGATGGCCAGCGGCGCAGGTGCTTTGGGTAACCGTTCCATTGGTACGGCAGCAGCCGGAGGTATGTTTATCGGAACCGTTGTTGGTATTTTCCTGGTTCCCGGATTGTATTTGATTTTTGAAACACTGTCGGCTCGGTTAAGCCGCAATAAAGTTCAGTATGAAGATGATGAAGACTAAATTGAAATATGTTCTGATTGCAGCCATGGGGCTGTCGGTGATGGGAGGGTGCAAGGCACCTTCCCTGACACCGGACGAAGCTGTCCGGCTTCCGGAGATGTATACGGAAGATGCAGATACGGTGACGGTAGCCACGCTTTCCTGGAAAGCTTTCTTCCCGGATGACTATCTGAAAGCCTACATTGATACGGCCTTGCTCCGGAATCCGTCTTTCCTGCAGGCCGTGGAACAGGTATCCATTGCCCGTGCCCAGCTGCGTGTCGGGAAAGGAGCCTTGCTGCCTGAAGTTTCATTGGGGCTGGCCGGAGGTATCCAGCGCTTTGGAGAATATACGATGGACGGTGTGGGAAACAGCACGACCAACACGCCGGATCTGGCCAAAGACAAACATATCCCTGATCCTTATAAAGACTTGAACCTCGGACTGAACTTCAGCTGGGAGGCAGATATCTGGGGCAAGCTGACAGACCGCAAGCGGGCTGCTGCCGCACGCTGGATGAAATCTGTCGAGGCACAGGAACTGGCCCGTACCATGCTGATTTCGGAAGTGGCCTTGCAATATTACAACCTGGTGGGACTGGATAAGAAACGTTCTGTCCTGAAGGGAGCAATCAATAAGACTCGTGAGTCGTATTTGCTGACGAATGAACTGATGAAAGAAGGAGAAGTTTCCCGTCTTTCCGTTGACCAGTTCCGTTCGCGACGCCTGAAACTGGAAGAGATGCTGCTGGATACCGAGCAGCAGATTGCCGAGGCAGAACGGGCGATGGCGCTTTTGCTGGGCAAGCTTCCTTTCGAGATCCGGCGTTCCACTTTTGAGGAAGTTTCCGAGTACAGTTTCCCGGCCGATGTCGGTATTCCGGCACAGTTGCTCCGGAACCGTCCGGACGTGCGTGCGGCAGAGTTTGAACTGCTGGCCAGCAAGTCGGATGTGTCTGCGGCGCGTAAGGCTTTCTTTCCTTCACTGGTGATCGGAGGAGGGGGAGGATTCAATGCGTTCAGTCTTGAAAAATGGTTTTCTTCTCCCGCTTCGCTGGTCTACAACCTTGCAGCAGGAATCACGGCACCGGTTTTCCGGCGTAACGAGCTGCGCAGCCTCTGGCAGGAAGCAAAGAGCCGCCAGCGGATAGCATTGCTCGGTTACCACGATACGGCCCTGCGGGCTTATCAGGAGGTGGTGAACCTGATGACGGCTTCTGAGCAGATGAATCAGCGGAAGGCTTTGAAGAAGGAAGAAAGCCGCATTCATCACCGTTCCATCTATAATGCCAATGAATTGTTCAAGACGGGATTCGCCGGTTATCTGGATGTGCTTTCAGCTGATGAACGTTATCTTGACTGCGAGCTGGAACGTATCGAACTGAATATAGCCTACTGTCAGCTGCATGCGATGCTTTACCGCTCGCTCGGCGGCGGACGGTTCTAGCCGGCAGTCTTTCGTCCGGACAGGGGATGAACCTTTCGTCCGGACGGCAGACTGCCGGACAGATATTTTGTCCCGGCACGGGTATGCCGTATCTGAATTGTTATTACTTTTGCGGAGATTTTTAAAGATGAAGCGAAATGGAAACTTATACGTTGGATGATCTCACCATCAAGGAGCATCTGCTGGAACTGGCGGAAAAGGGAAACAAGCCGTTTACCGAGAGCCTGAATCCCGGCGTAGAGCATGTGCTGGGCATACGTGTCCCGGATCTTCGCAAGCTGGCAGCCCGTATTGCCCGGACAGACTGGGAACGTTTTCTGGAAACGTCGGACACGTTCTATATGGAAGAACGTATGCTTTATGGGATGGTGCTCGGATGCATCCGCCCCGACGAAGACGTGGAAGTCTATCTGCATCGGGTGACTTGTTTTGTCTGGATGATCAACAGCTGGTCTGTGTGCGACACATTCAAGTTCGCGGGAGGACAGCGTTTTGTGGACCGTCATGCCGGACGTCTGTGGGAATATCTGAAACAATGGATGAATGCGGACGGAGAATATGAAGTGCGTTTCGGCGTAGTCATGTCAATGAGTTATTTTGTCGATGAAGCCCATCTGGAGGAACTTCTGGCCTGTTATGATTCCATCCGTCACGAGGGCTATTATGTAAAGATGGCAGTAGCCTGGGCCCTGTCCGTCTGTTTCGTCAAGTTTCCGGAACGTACCATGGAGTATCTGAAAAACAATTCGCTGGACACCTTTACCTATAACAAGACATTACAGAAGATTGTGGAATCCTTTCGGGTGGACAAGGACACCAAAGCCTTGATCCGTTCCATGAAGCGTCCCTCCGACAAGCAGAGGAACGTCATGGAGTAAGTTCCGGCCGGGAGGCTGCGATACGCTATTCAGCATTTTTTCTCAGCCATTCCAGTCTGCGCTGGTCGGGCAGGTGTTTCACCTTGAAATGTTCGAAAGTGGCCTTGAATCCTTTTCCGTCCGGGCAGGCAGCCATCAGTCCCACCTGCACAGGTGTGTTGTCCTGGAGCCAGGCATTCCGCATCAGTGTATAGTTTTTGTCATCGAATGAATAGAAGATTTCCACCGCATCGAGCCGTCTGACCGCTTTGATCCAGATATAGGGAACGGCTTTTTCCAGGGTGATGACACTCCAGTCTGATGTATTGTGGGTGACAACAGTGCTCAGGTTATATTTCCCGTCTACAAACTCAATACCGGCCTTGATGTAGTTCTTGTGGTCGATACGGATCATGATGCCGGCCTGGTCGAAACGGGCCTGATAGTCTCCGGTGATCTTTACCTTCGCTTCGAATTCCCCTCCGTAGGTTGCATAGTAAAAAGGTGCGTCGTCTACGGTAAATCCATAATGTGAGATACGCCAGTAGTCGCTTTGCGGAGTGACGAACAGGGAAAGTGTCTTGTCTTTGATTTCCCATTGTTCCGGTTCGTTGAACCATTGCATTTTTTCCAGTGACTGTGCCATGCCGGTCTGTAAGGACAGCAGCAAGGCAGCGCCTGCTAACAGTTTTTTCATCTTGCTTGTTGGTTAGTCTGAATTATGATTCTTTTTTGATTACTTTTGCAAAGGTAGCATCCTGAAGCAGGACGTGCAATGATTATTAATAACCATTTTATCGGTATGGACATTGTAGATAAACTGAACAGAAAGTTGTTGAAGCAGGATTTTATTCCTCGGGGAAAGGCCGCGTATCAGGAAGAACTCGAAATGTACAAAGGCATTGCGCGGGGGTATGCGGTGATGGAGAATGCTGTTGCCGTGTTGAGCGATATGCGTTCGGACTTCAGTTATATCTATTATGGCGGCTTTGCCCGGACGCTGGGGCTGGCCGGCAGCGTTTCTGCTGAGCAGGTGGATTCCATCTGGGAAGAGAATATCCTCCGCCTGATCCATCCGGACGACTTGCATGAGAAGTATTTGCAGGAGCTGCGTTTTCTTCATTGGATCAGCCGTCTTCCGGAGAAGAACCGGAAGGATTATTATCTGTCAAGCCGCCTGAGAATGCGGGATGCTTCGGGTAATTATCAGCCCGCATTGCATCGGATGTTTTATGTGCCCGCTCCCTGGGACCGTGGCTTGTGGCTTGCCCTGTGCCTGTATAACCCGTTGCTTACGGAGTTTCCGGAAGGTTGTGTGGTGGTACATGCGGTGACGGGACAAGTCAGAAGACTGGAAAAATGCCATGCAGGAAGTATCCTGACCGAGAGGGAGAAGCAGGTGCTCCGGCTGATTGATCAGGGAATGATGAGCAAGACCATTGCCGAACAGCTTTCCATCAGCGTGAATACGGTCAGCCGGCACCGGCAGGAGATTCTGAAGAAACTTCGGGTGAGTAATTCCATCGAAGCGTGCCGGGTAGCCAGGGAGCTGGACCTCTTCTGAATGAAGGACGGGAAGTGACCGCACGATACCTTCGCATTGACTGGTCAATGCAAAAAAACGACCGCACGATTGAGCTGCAACGACCGCACGATTGAGCCTCAACGACCGCTCGATTCGGCTTCAATGACCGCACGATTCCGGCCGGAAAAAACGTCGAATTCTTTTGATGAAAAGCCCGAATTCTTTTCCCTGAAACGCCGAAACGTTTTTTAAAAAGCCCGGCGGCTTTTTTTGAATGCAGAAGTCCTCCGGGTGATGAAAGGAAAACAGAAATGCCGGTTACGCACAGGTTCTTTCACATGCGTAACCGGCATTTCTGTTGGAGGCTGTGTCAGATGCAGCCTTTGCTGGAAGGAATTTCGTAATGGTGGATATCCCTTCGGGCAGCCATCCGGATGCTTCGGGCCAGAGCCTTGAAGATGCCTTCAATCTTGTGGTGTTCGTTGGTGCCGCTCGCCTGGATATTCAGGTTCATGGCTGCGGCGTCGCTGAACGACTTGAAGAAATGAAGGAACATTTCGGTCGGCATGTCTCCGATGCGTTCCCGTTTGAATTCAGCATCCCAGACAAGCCATGCGCGTCCTCCGAAATCGAGTGCCACCTGGCAGAGACAGTCGTCCATGGGCAGGCAGAAGCCGTATCGTTCGATGCCCCGCTTGTCGCCCAGTGCCTTTCGGAGGCAGCTTCCCAGGCAGATGGCCGTATCTTCGATGGTGTGGTGTTCGTCCACTTCCAGATCTCCTTTCGTGTGAATGGTCAGATCCATGCCTCCGTGCTTGCCGATCTGTTCGAGCATGTGGTCGAAGAATCCCAGTCCGGTATGGATGTCGCAGGTTCCGTTTCCGTCCAGATTGACGCGGATATAGATGTCTGTTTCCCTGGTAGTCCGGCGTTCTTCCGCAATCCGTTCTCCGGCAAAGAGGAATTCAGCCACGCGGTCCCAGTCGCGGGTGGCCAGCACGCATACATCCTCCAGATCCTTTTCCTTCAGCAGATCCTTGTTGTCCTGCAGGAGGATGGCCTTGCAGCCCAGGTTCCGGGCCAGTTCCACGTCGGTTGCCCGGTCGCCAATCACAAAGCTGGCACTCAGGTCGTATTCCGGATTGTTGAGGTAGTCGGTCAGCATGCCCGTGCGCGGTTTCCGGGTCGGCGCGTTGTCCTCGGGGAAGCTCCGGTCGATCAGCACCCGGTCGAAAGTAATGCCTTCGTTTTCCAGACTCTTCATGATCAGGTTGTGCACGGGCCAGAAGTCTGTTTCGGGAAAAGACGGAGTCCCCAGTCCATCCTGATTGGTTACCATGACAAACTCGAAGTCCAGTTTATGCCGGATGAAGTAGAGATTGCGGAACACCTTCGGATAGAATTCCAGTTTTTCGAAGGCATCCAGCTGATAGTCTATGGGCGGTTCGATGACAAGTGTTCCGTCGCGGTCGATGAATAAGACTTTTTTCATAGGCGTTGTTCTAGGCTTTATATTCTCTCAATGCTTCCAGCAGGGCGTTGTTTTCCGGCCGCGTTCCGATGGTGATTCGCAGACAGTCGTGACAGAGGCTGACGTGTGTACGGTTGCGCACGATGATTCCCTGATGAACCAGGTAATTATAGATGGCATTGGCGTCCGTTACCCGCGTCAGGAAGAAATTGGCATCCGTAGGGAAGATGGTCTGGCAGCAAGGCAGTTTCCGGAATTCTTCCATCATGCGGGTACGTTCTTCCTGCAGGGATTTGATCCATTGCAGCACTTGCGGATGCTTGTACAGCATATGGATGGCTTCCTGCTGGGTAAGGCGGTTGACGTTGTAGGGATATTTGATCTTGTTCATCAGTCCGATGATTTCGGGGCTGGCAAAGGCCATGCCCAGTCGGATTGCTGCACATCCCCAGGCTTTGGAAAAAGTCTGAAGCACGATCAGATTGGGAAACTCGTCCAGCCGGGACAGGAAAGACGGAGCCTCGGAAAAGTCTGCATAGGCTTCGTCGACGATGACAATTCCCTGGAACTGCCGGAGCAGTGTCAGGATTTCCTCGTGGCTCAGATCGTTGCCGGTCGGGTTGTTGGGCGAACAGAGAAACATCAGTTTGGTCTGCTCGTCGGCTGCAGCCAGCAGGTCTGCTGCCCTGAACTGGAAATGTTCGTCAAGCTTTACTTTACGGTATTCCACATCGTTGATGTCGGCACAAACCTGATACATGCCGTAAGTCGGATCGATGGCTACTACATTGTCTGTTCCCGGCCGGCAGAAGATGCGGTAGACCAGGTCAATGCCTTCATCGCTTCCGTTACCCAGGAAGATCTGTTCCTCACGTACTCCTTTAATCGGTGCGATCAGGGCTTTCAGCTCATTCTGCAACGGATCCGGATAGCGGTTGTTGGGATTATTATAAGGATTTTCGTTGGCGTCCAGAAACACGGAAGCCTCAATGCCTTTGTATTCATCGCGTGCAGATGAATACGGCTTCAGGGCGAGGATGTTCGGACGCACCAGTTCTTGCAAGTCTTTCATGATTTATTTTTTGTCTGTTAAACGTACGGTAATCGCATTCTTGTGTGCATCCAGGTATTCATTGGCAGCCATGATCTCAATGGCCGGGCCGATGGTACGGATTCCTTCCTGAGTTACTTCCTGGAAAGTGATTTTCCGGATAAAGCTGTCCAGACTTACACCGCTGTAAGCGCGGGCATAACCGTTGGTCGGAAGCGTGTGGTTCGTGCCTGATGCATAGTCGCCTGCACTTTCGGGAGAGTAGGAACCCAGAAATACGGATCCTGCATTGACTACCTTTTCTGCGAGTTCTGCGTAGTCTCTGGTTTCGATGATCAGGTGTTCTGGAGCGTAACGGTTCACCATTTGCAGAGCTTCTTCCGTGTTCTTCACCAGAATCAGTTTGCTGTGATCCAGTGAACAGGAAGCTATTTCCTTGCGCGGGAGTGCCTGCAGCTGGCGTTCCACTTCCTGAGCCGTCTGTTCCAACAGGCTTTCGGAAGTTGTGATCAGCAGGGACTGGCTGTCTCTTCCGTGCTCTGCCTGTGAAAGAAGGTCGGCGGCAACGAAAGTGGGATTTGCCGTTTCATCTGCCAGAACGGCTACTTCCGACGGTCCTGCCGGCATGTCGATAGCCACGTCCCGGAGTGAAACCTGCTGCTTGGCAGCGGTGACATACTGGTTGCCCGGTCCGAAAATCTTGTAGACTTTGGGAACGGTTGTGGTGCCGTAAGCCATGGCACCGATAGCCTGTACACCTCCGATCTTGAATACCCGGGTTACTCCCGCTACCTTGGCTGCATACAGAATGGCAGGATGAATTTTGCCTTCTCTGTCGGGAGGTGTGCAAAGGATGATTTCCTTGCATCCGGCAATCTGTGCCGGTGTGGCCAGCATCAGTACCGTAGAAAACAGGGGAGCCATGCCGCCCGGTATATAGAGTCCCACCTTCTCGATGGCTACGGCTTTCTGCCAGCAGGTTACTCCAGGCAGTGTCGTTACCTTTTTGGTTTCAAAGCGTTGTGCGGAATGGAAAGTCTTGATGTTATTCAAAGCCAGCAGGATGGCTGCCTTCAGTTCGATGCTGGTCAGCTTTTCAGCCTCGTCAAATTCTTCGGGCGTTACCTGAAGATTGTCCAGACGGACTTTGTCAAACTGTTCTTCGCAGTCACGTACGGCCTTGTCGCCTTCCGTGCGGACGCGGTTCAGAATTTCGCGTACCGTCTCGTTCAGGTCTTCTGAATTTAAGGTCGGACGTTTCAGTAATGCATCCCATTCGTCGGGATTGGGGTATCGGATGATGTTCATAGTTGTATGGAATAAGGTAAATGTCAGATAATCATTTTTTCGATGGGAAGAACCAATATGCCTTGTGCACCGATGGCCTTCAGCTTTCCGATAATGTCCCAGAAGCGTTTCTGGTCGAGCACCGTATGAATGCTGCTCCATCCTTCGGTGGCCAGCGGCATGATGGTCGGGCTTTTGATACCGGGCAATACTTCCAGAATGGTATCGATCTTGTCGGTCGGTACGTTCATCAGCACGTATTTCTTTTCTTCAGCTGCCTGTACGGCCTGTATGCGGAAGATCAGTTCGTTCAGGATTTCCTGCTTCTCTTCGCTGAGCTGCTTGTTGGCAATGAGCAGGGCTTCGCTTTTCATCACCACTTCCACTTCTTTCAGGTTGTTGCTGATGAGGGTAGATCCGGAACTTACGATATCGAAGATTGCATCGGCCAGTCCGATTCCCGGAGCAATTTCCACCGATCCGGTAATGACGTGGATATCTGCCTTGATCTGGTTCTTTTCGAGATAGCTTTGCAGGATGCCCGGATAGGACGTAGCTATTTTCTTTCCGTTGAACCATTCCGGTCCGTTGTATTCTGTTTCTTTGGGAATGGCCAGTGAGAGGCGGCATTTGCTGAATCCCAGGCGGTAGGCGATGTCGGCTTCTTCAGCCCGTTCTACGAATTCATTTTCACCTACGATTCCCAGATCGGCCACTCCGCTGGCAACGCATTGCGGGATATCGTCGTCACGCAGGAACAACACCTCTACCGGAAAGTTGGAGGACTGGGTGAGCAATGTACGTTTCGAAGTGGACAGCTTGATGTCTGCTTCGGCGAGAAGAGTCATTGTGTCTTCGAACAGACGACCTTTGGATTGTACAGCGATTCTTAGCATAGTATGAAATTTTAAATGTAAAAAAAGAGGCTTACCGTCAATATATAACAGCAAGCCTCTTGTATCAGTTAACTACACGCGTCGTCAGCCTACCGTTCATTCGTTAGGTAATGATGATGGTGGTGATGATGTGTAGCTGTAAAAATCATGGTTCTTTTTTTCTTTTAGTTTCCACAAAAGTAGAGACTATAAATTAAAAATCCAAATATTTTTCAGGAAAAAACTTCGTAATCCACACATGCGCGGTCTTCCTTGGCCTCTTTCAGGATTCCGGCTGCGGCCAGATGATCGGGGTGCTGAGCATAGAAGCTGACGTCTTTCAGGCTGTCGAACTCACTTTCCAGACAGATGTCCCACTTTTCATCGGCATTACAGTTAAGACCGACAAAGATCTTCCGGATGACACTTATCTTGGAGGGCAGGGCCTCGATGGCTGTTTTGAAACGGTTCATGATGTCTAGTTTTTCCTCCTGAGGGAGACTTTCTTTCAATTTGAATAAAACAATGTGCTTGACCATAGTTGTTTTTTTTATGAATTATCGTATTTTTGTATAACATTGCAAATGTATAATTAATAATTGAAATATGCTATGATTATCATCGGAATTGCAGGAGGTACAGGCTCCGGAAAAACAACTGTAGTGAGAAAGATTGTAGAGAGTCTGTCGAAAGATGAAGTGGTAATCCTTCCTTTGGATTCATACTATAAGGACAGCAGCCATGTCCCTGTGGAAAAGCGTCAGGACATTAACTTTGACCATCCGAATGCATTCGACTGGGAACTGCTTTCGCAGCACATCGAGATGTTGCGTCGCGGAGAGGCGATCGAACAGCCGGTTTATTCTTTCCTGACCTGTACCCGTCAGCCGGAAACTGTCCATGTAGAGCCGCGCAAGGTGGTGATTATTGAAGGGATTCTGGCTTTGAGCGACCGGAAACTGTGTGAACTGATGGACTTGCGTATTTTTGTGGATGCTGATCCGGACGAACGCCTGATTCGGGTGATCCAGCGGGATGTCGTGGAACGCGGACGGACGGCCGAAGCGGTGATGGAACGTTATGTAAAGGTGCTTAAGCCCATGCACCTGGAATTTATAGAGCCTGCCAAACGCATTGCTGACCTGATCATTCCTCAGGGAGGTCATAACCGGAAGGCCATTGAAATCCTGAAAATGTATATTGAGAAGATCGTCGGCCGATGAAGTGGGGGAGGTTATGCTGTCTGTGTCTGCTGATAGGCTGTCTGCTGGCCTGCCATTCCGGTTCGAATCATTCGGAAGAAACGGGTGAGGAGAATGATTTGCCGCAAATCATTGACCGGGGAGAGCTGGTGGTACTGACGGTCAACGGTTCCACTTCCTATTTCAATTATCGGGGTGAACCGATGGGATTCCAGTATGAACTGGCTCAGCAGTTCGCGGCTTCATTGGGCGTCAAGCTGAAATTGAAGGTCGTGAAAAACACGGAAGAACTGGTCCGTCAGCTTCTGAATGGCGAAGGAGACCTGATCGCCTATAATCTGCCGGTGACGAATGCCTTGAAAGACAGTGTGATTTATTGCGGCGAGGCCAATATCACTCATCAGGTGGTGGTGCAGCGGAAAGGGAAGGATGCCTTGAAGAATGTTACCCAGCTGGTGGGCAAGGAGGTATATGTACAGCCCGGAAAGTATCAGGAACGTCTGATCAATCTGGACAAAGAACTGGGAGGAGGCATACAGATCCATACGATTGCTGCTGACAGTATTTCGGCGGAAGAACTGATTTCCTGGGTGGCAGAAGGCAAGATTGACTATACCGTTTCTACGGATGAACTCGCGAAGATCAACCGTACCTATTACCCGAACCTGAATATAGGGCTGGCCATCAGTTTCGACCAGCGTGCTTCATGGGCTGTCCGGAAGTCTTCACCCCTGCTGGCACAGGCTGCGGACAAATGGCACAAGGAGAATATCAACTCGCCGGAATTTAAGGCCAGTGCCAAACGATATTTTGAACTTGACAAGCATGTGCCGCATGGCACGATTCTGTCTTTAAAGGATGGACGCATATCACATTTCGATCAGCTATTCCGGACTTATGCCAAAGAAATCGGATGGGACTGGCGTCTGCTTGCGTCGTTGGCTTACGTGGAATCAAACTTTGATCCGAAAGCTGTGTCGTGGGCCGGAGCAAAAGGACTGATGCAGCTGATGCCGGCTACGGCCCGTTCTTTCGGAGTTCCGGCCGGAAAAGAACAGGATCCTGAAGAAAGTGTCAAAGCAGCGGTTAAGTATATTGCGGCCTTGCAGCAGTCTTTCGGAAAGGTAAAAGACAAGGACGAGCAGGTGAAGTTTGTTCTGGCTGCCTATAATGCGGGAGTCGGTCACGTGACTGATGCGATGGCTTTGTCAGAGAAATATGGCCGGAGCAGCACGGTCTGGGAGCATCATGTGGCACACTATATGCTTCTGAAAAGCAATGAGGAATTTTATCAGGATCCGGTATGTAAGAACGGTTATTTCCGTGGGACGGAAACCTATAACTTTGTCAAGCGGGTGATTGCTCTGGCAGATGATTACCGGAAAAAGATAAAATAAGGGCAGGTTATTTGAACATATTGATAATCTTGTTCAGATTGACGGGATCGATTACGCCGCTCTGCCGCCATACCTGCTTCCCGTTCTTAAAAAGAATCAGCGTGGGTATAGTCTGAATGAAAAAATGGGAGGCTACGGAGGGATTCTTGTCTATATCAACCTTGATGACGTGCATAGCTTCTCCTTGCAGGTCTTTAATCTTTTTCAAGACCTTGACCATTGTCTGACAAGGCGCGCACCATTCTGCATGAAAGTCCACAAGCACAGGCTCAGGTGAAGAGATCAGTTCATCAAAGGTTTCCATAACTCCCAAATGTTATAGTTTTTACTTATTTTCTAGTTATAACATTTGGGAGGTTATTTTTGTTCAGGTTCTTTTTTACTTATAAATATGGAAAATGCGGGTCATCATTTTCCATTTTTCATTCGACGTGTCTTCGGGCGAACATTTCTGGAAGCGCGAAACGAAAGCTTCCCATTCAGCCTGCCGGGGAAGCGTTGCCAGCCGTTCCATGGCTGTGTCCCAGTCAAAGTCAAGAGGAGTTTCCACAATCATGAAGAGTCGTTCCTCCAGCTGGTAAAGTTCCATTTCCAGAATACCGATGGTGTGGAAGCCTTCCAATATTTCCGGCCACATTTCTGATTCACTGTGGTATATCTGATAAGTTCTGATGAGTTCAGGATCATTTTTCAGATCGAGAGTCTGACAATACCGTTTGGTGGGTTGTCCGAAATTACGGGTGGGGTATCCTTGTGTCATTTTCGGGAGATTAAGTGATTAAACAATCAGACACAGATTTCCGGGAAGCAGAATGTCCTCCATGAAATCTGTGTCTGTCTATATAAAAGGATTGGAAATTATTTCTTCAGGTTCGGAGTGTAGCGTGCATTCAGACCGTCTACAATTTCCTGAGTGATATCGAAAGCTTTGTCTGCATACAACAGGTTATCGAAGCCGCTGTTGCTGATGATCAGGCTGTATCCCTTAGTCTTGTTGTAGATTTTCAGGAAAGAATTGATGGAGTCTCTCAGCTGCAGGCTGTTCTTCTGGTTTTCATCGGCCAGTTCTTTGCTGAGTTTTTCCTGCAACTGTTGCAGTTCCTGCTGCTGTTTCATCAGGCGGGCCTGCTGTTGCTGTGCGCTTTCCTGACTTACAAAGCCGTTGTTTTCATATTTTCTCTGGAAGTCTCTCATGGCTGCATCCAGAGCTTTTGCCTTTTCGTTCAGGGTCGTACGGATATTTTCTTCTTTCTGGATCATCAGTTCGTTCAAGTCATTCCAGAAACGGTATTTAGTCAGTAATGAGTCAATTTCCACATAAGCGATTTTCATGCCTTCCACACTTCCTCCTGCAGCAGGAGCAGCCGGGGCGGGAGTTGTGTTCTTATTTTCTGTACACTGAGTGAACAGGAATACGATAGCCAGTGCTAACAGACCTTTCAAGATGTTTTTTGCTTTTTTCATAATCAATGTAATAAGTATCATTTTTGTTAGTTATTCGTTTCTTCGGCCAGACTTCTCCGTTCGGGGATTGCGTGCGGGTTGTCTTTCTGTGCTTCCCAGTCTTGCGACTGAACGCATCCGATGCCTCTTTTGCGCATGGCTTTGCTTCCGCTGACATGGGTATTCGGGAAACGGCCATTCTTCTTAAAAAGAATTTTCACGGATAATAGTGCTATGCAGATAGCAACTATTAACATTGTTATAAGGATAGTCTTGAGCATTTCTATTAATTTTGTGCTGCAAATATATAGTTTTTGTCACTATGTCTGTTGGCTTTGGCCTTGAAAAAAGTATTTATACAGCTTTAAACCCTGTATTTAACTTATTTTTGCGAAATAAAGAACGGATTATTTACTTCAACGAATGAATTTGTATGGAAAAAAAGGATTTGAAACCAGCATCGGTGTTTCACTATTTTGAAGAGGTTTGTCAGGTTCCCCGTCCTTCCAAGAAGGAAGAAAAAATCAGAACTTATCTGGTAAACTTTGCGGTATCTCATGGTCTGGAATATCAGATGGATGAGGCAGGAAATGTTCTGATCAGAAAAGCTGCCTTCCCGGGTAAGGAAAATCTGAAGAAAGTAGTTTTGCAGTCACACATGGATATGGTGTGTGAGAAGAATCGCGATACAGTACATGATTTTGAAAAAGATCCGATAGAAACTTATGTAGACGGTGAATGGCTGAAGGCGAAAGGTACGACACTGGGAGCCGACAATGGTATCGGTGTAGCTACCCAGCTGGCAGTACTGGCTGACAAGAATATGGTACACGGACCGCTGGAATGTTTGTTCACTGTGGATGAAGAAACAGGACTGACCGGTGCTTTTGCCTTGAAGGAGGGATTCATGAGCGGAGATATCCTGATCAATCTGGATTCGGAAGATGAAGGCGAGCTCTTTATCGGATGTGCCGGTGGAGCAGGTACGACTGCCACTTTCCCCTGTCCGATGGAAAAGGCTCCGGAAGGATATTTCTTTTTCCGTGTAGCTGTCAAAGGGCTGACCGGAGGACATTCAGGAGATGATATCAATAAAAACCGGGCTAATGCAAACAAGCTGCTGAACCGCTATCTGATGCAGCTGATGGATCGGTATGACCTTCACCTGTGTGAGATTGACGGAGGAAATCTGCATAATGCCATTCCCCGTGAAGCACATGCGGTCTGTGCTGTGCCGATGAAGGATAAGGAATCTGTACGGGTGGATCTGAATGTTTTTCTGGCTGAAGTGGAAAACGAATACGCTGTTACGGAACCGAATCTGACCATGGAGCTGGAATCGGAAACAGCCTGTGCGGAAGTGATGGACAAAGAAGCCATGAAGCGTTTCCTCCATTCCATCTATGCGGTACACAACGGAGTGTATGCCATGAGTCAGGATATCCCGGGACTGGTGGAAACTTCTTCCAACCTGGCTTCCATCAAGCAGCGTGACGGAAAGATTGTAGTAGTAACCAGTCAGCGCAGTTCCATTCTTTCTTCACGGAAAGATATGTCACAGATGGTTCGTTCAGCTTTCATTCTGGGTGGAGCTGACGTGGAAACCGGAGACGGTTATCCGGGCTGGAAACCGAATCCTTCTTCCGAAATCCTGAATGTGGCAGTGGAAAGCTATAAGCGTCTGTTCGGTACCGAGCCGAAGGTGAAAGCTATTCATGCCGGACTGGAATGCGGTCTGTTCCTTGAAAAGTATCCTTCACTGGATATGGTTTCATTCGGACCGACCTTGCGCGGTGTGCATTCTCCTGACGAACGGATGCTGATACCGACCGTAGAAAAATTCTGGAATCATCTGCTGGATGTACTGGCACATATACCGGAGAACGCATGATCAGCCTGAAAACTTTTTTAAGCGGGTTGGCGCTTTTCTGTGCGCTGGCCCCTTCCCAGGCTCAGGACAAGTTCCGGGTGATGGAATATAATGTGGAGAATCTGTTTGACTGCAGCCATGACTCCCTGAAGAACGATTATGAGTTTCAGCCGGACAGCCCGAGAGGATGGACGAAGGCCCGCTATTATGACAAGCTGGCTAAAATAGCCAAAGTGATCCTGGCGGCGGGAGACAAGCAGGTTCCTGATCTGGTGGGATTGTGCGAAGTGGAGAACGAACACTGCGTACAGGATCTGGTGAAGAACTCTCCTTTGCGTGATGCCGGCTATGACTTTGCCATTACTCAGTCTCCGGACGAACGGGGCATTGACGTGGTATTGCTGTATCAGCCTGCCACGTTCCGTCATCTGTCTACCCATGCCATCGGCATTCCCAGCAAGGAGATTGACCGCCGGCCCACCCGTGACATTCTGCATGTGTCCGGACGGATTGTGACCGGAGATACGCTGGATGTATTTGTCTGTCACATGCCATCCCGTTCAGGCGGCGAGAAGCAGAGTGAACCTTATCGTCTTTTCACGGCAGGTTATCTGAGACGGGCTGCAGACTCTGTGATGGCAGTGCGTCAGCATCCCAATGTGATCGTAATGGGAGACTTCAACGATTATCCTTCCAACCGTTCCATTGCAGAAGTAATCGGAGCCGTCAGACCGGGCGATCAGATAGAGAAGACCCGCCTGTATAATCTGATGGACGGCAAGGAAGGCGGAACTTATCGTTATCGCGGAGAGTGGGGAACACTCGATCAGATGATGGTAAGCGGTTATCTGCTGGAAGGTAACGAACGTATCCGTGCCAAATATGAAGATGCGCAGATCCTGAAATTTCCTTTCCTGCTCGAAGAAGACGACCGGTATGGGGGCGAGTCACCGTCGCGTACATACTGGGGAAAGAAATATCATGGTGGATACAGTGACCATTTGCCGGTGTTGCTGGAACTGGAACTGAAGGAAGAATAAGAACTTGAATTCCTGAAATCAGATAAGAGGGCGATGAAGTTTCGAAAGATATTTCATCGCCCTTTTTAGGTGAATAACGATCCGGCAGATATATAGTCTCGTCAGAATTTTACTGCCGTTTGTCGCACATATTATCTTTCTGTAAGATTAAATCATTGGTATTTAGTCTGTTATTCTGTCGCTCAAGTTTGTATTCCTTGTCTGTCCGTTTTGCAGATTCCTCCCTAACTTTGCCTTAAACTTTAAATAAAAGATATCATGAAGAAAAACTTTTATGCAGCTATGCTGGGAGCAGGTCTGTTATTGACCGGGTGTCAGAATCAGCCATCGGCCCGTCATCTGTGGGTAGCCGATGTGCGCGAAGCAATCCGTACGGAAACTCCGGTTTCCTTAAAAGAAGATGTGGCGTCTGTTTCTTATGTTCCTCTTGAAACAACGGATTCCTGCCTGATCAGTAATGTTAGCAATCTGGTGATGGATGATGAATTTATTTTTGTAGAGAACGGAAAGACCCAGCAAATCTTTCAGTTTACCCGTGAGGGGAAGTTTGTACGCCAGCTGGGCAGAGCCGGAAACGGGCCGGGGGAATATGCTCCATATGCCATTGAAAGCATGACACTCGATTCTTCCCGGCGTGAAATCTATCTGAATGCCCGTCAGCTTCCGGCATGGGTATATAGCTACGACGGAACCTTTTTGCGGCGGGATACGCTGGTTTCACAGGCAGTCGGATACCGTTTCTTTCTGGATCGGGAACATGTTGTTCTGGGAGGCGCTCCGGTTACTCCTTTCGCACAGTCGCCCTGGCTCGTGGCTCTTGCCAATGAGAAGCAGGAAATATCTGCCTGGAAAGATCCTTTTTCTCCGTCTCTCGGTCAGGAGGTACGCTATATGCAGGAAATTCAGTTTATGCCTTATTCTGCTTCCGTAGTAGCCTATACTCCCTGCAATGATACTTTGTTCCGGGTTACTTCCGGAGGAATCTCGCCGGCTGTTGTGCTGGATCGCCGGAACGGGAAAGAGTATTATGAGCAGATTGCAGACATCAATTACATGCAAACCGGAGGAGCATCCCTGGCTGGAGCTCTGGATCTGTATGGGTTTCTGGAAACAGACCGCTGTTTCTTTTTCCGGATCATGAGAGGAGAAGATGGACGCTTCTATATTCTTCGTCTGGACAAAGAGAGCCGGAAGCTCAGTTCTACACCTGTCAATGAAACTTTTCAGGAGATGTCGTATGGACTCGGTGACGGAAATATTGCCGGACTGGACAATGATGTGGACGGAGGAATTCCTTTCTGGCCCTGTTATGTATATGGTGATCAGGTACGTGTGCAGGTCGTGAATACAACCTTACTGGAAGAGTTGAGGGAACAGGGATATCTGCAGCATGCTCCGGAGGCCTTACAGACTGGTCCGGATCAGAATCCGGTGGTTATTATCTATACATTCCGCTGACCGGATTCGTATATTTCAAAGGAAGAACGTATTTTTGTGAAGGTAATTGAAAAATAGCTTGAATGAAAATTCTTATATCTGTTTCCCTCTGGCTGGTGGCGTCTGCCTGTTTCTTCGTTTCATGTCACAAAGAGCAGTCCGTACCGCAACTGGCCTGGGGGAAATATTATGTCTGGTCGGATCCGGATTCTGCCTGTCAGGTGCTGCGTTCCATCGCTTTTCCCGAAAAGCTTTCTCCGGAAGATTATGCCCGATACGCCTTATTGACGGTGCAGGCCACCTGTCGCAGTGGGAGAACCTTGCCACCGGATTCGCTGGTAGAGGCAGCCTGTATATATAATAAGGTGTATGGATCGGCGGATGATAAGGCACTGGCCTGTTTTTATAAAGGGTATGTCTATGAGAACCAGGGGAAGGAAGAGGAAGCTTTGTTAAACTACAAGCAGGCAGAGGAAGCTTCGGCATCCGGTGATGACCGGCGTACGCGTTTTCTGATTTATACGGCATTGGGAAACCTGATGGCCCGCCATTCCGGTTATGAATCGGCTATCGGTTATTTCAGAAAGGCATTGGACCTGAAGCTTTCTCTTCAGGCCTGGAATGAAGTAAAGGCAGACTGGATTCTGATTCCTCCTTCGATGCAGGTGAAAGGTTCTGATGCCTATCGGGAAGAAAAGCGCCTGATGTATGAAACATTGTCGGATGTGATTGAACGGATGGACTTTGCATCTCAGGAAAAGATTTATTATCGGTCGGCCCTGAAAGCCATGGATGACTATCGTTGGCCGGAAGCAACCGGTTTCTTGCTTCTGGCAATGGACCGGACTGTTACGAAGGAAGACCGGCATCCTTATGAACTGACTTTGGCAGAGGTTTGTCTTCAGACGGGAAACCGTGTAAGGGCAGACAGCCTTCTTCGGGAGGTTGCAAAAAGTTCGTTCCCTTTCATGCGGGCCAAAGCTTTCCGGAAAATGGCAGAGACTTTGCAGGCGGAAGGAAAAACGGCAGAGGCACTTCTCCAGATGCAGCATTATGCAGAGGCAATGGAACTGACGGTCACATCGGATACCCGTGCTGATCTGCTGGAGATAGAGAAACGGTATGACTGTTCGGCTTTGGAACGTCAGAATGATGCTTTCCGGAATCGTTGGGCACTGACAGTTCTGCTGACGGTTGCTGTTTTGTCTTCACTGGCATTACTTGTCTTTCTCGGCTGGTCTTTCTTCCGGAAACAGCGAATGGAACTGCTGAAGCGTTCCAGGCATGAAGTAGCCTGCCTGCAACAGCAGATAGACTCCTTGCAGGAGCAGATTGACGATAATCAGGGGGAAGCCCGTACGTTTCAGGAGAAGCTGATGGCACTTGAGGCTGAAAAGAAAAGTAAAGAGATACGCATCCGCCAGTTGGAAACGACTTTCCGTTCAAAACATATTTCGCTCTCCGTGGAAACAATTGAAGCGGCTCAGGTTTATTTGCAGGTTGTGTCCCGAAAGACACCGGCATATCATCCTTCTTCGGACCGTTCGGCTCTGGAGCACTGGATGAACCTTTCTCTTGATTGCTGGGCCGAACGCCTGGCAATCCGTTATCCCTCACTGACCAATGGCGAAAAGGACATCTGTTATTTGTGCCGGCTGGGACTTGGGTTTGATGAGATGGCCTTGTTGCTGGGAGTACAGTCCCGTTCCGTAGAACGGACCGTCTATCGGATTTGCAGGAAGATGGGACTTTCTCAGGGAAGTAAGGAGGAATTTCGTTCCCGTATCTTCATGGTGAATTAAAAAGAATGTTTATTTTTGCCCTGCTATTATAAAGTGAGATTGTATGAAAAACAACCCGATGAAGTTCCCGCCTTTGATATTTTTCCTGATCATTCTGTTGTCAGCCTGTTCTCCATCGTCCGGATATTTGCTGGAAGAGGCCGAACGGACAAGCCGGATATCGTTGGACAGCTGCGATTATTATCTGATGCAGATCGAACATCCCGAACGCATGGATGCTTCCGGGCGGGCCCGATATTGCTATCTGAAAGCCCAGCTGAACTTTAATACAGGCAGACCGGCTTTGCTGGATTCACTGATACAGGCTGGTCAGGAGGCTTGTCGGGAAGCAGACAACCAGCGCCTGATGAAATCATTAAAGATGATGGAGATCCGGATTGCGCTTTGGAAAAACCAGTTTGACTCAGTGTTGTCGATGTCAGATACATTCCAGAAGGAATATCCGGCCTTGTCGGATACGCTTCTCGTTCAGATTTATTCATTCAGAAGGGAAGCCTATATTCAGAAAAAGGAAGATTCACTGGCCCTGCAGATGGCTGATCAGGCTATCGCCTTAGCCTTTGATACGATATCTAAAGTCCGTACAGCCTGTTATCGCATTTCCCTGTTGTCGAAAAACGGATATAAGGAACAGGCAGAAGAGGAATACAGGCATCTGTTTGCTTCTTTACCGGAAGACGAGGATTACTCCTGGCTCCGGCACGAGGTGGTGATGTTTCGGATGTCCTGGCTGGAGAATGAGAAACGCTGGAAAGAAGCCTTGCAGGCCAGCCAGTATCTTCGTATTCCCAACCGGGATGGAGCGGCAGTACGGTTGTACCTTCGGGGAAAGTCGTATGAGTCTGTAATGGCTCTGGACTCAGCTTACCATTATTTTCAGCTGGCATCGCAGAGTCTTTCAACTGATGTATCCCGGATGGCATCCCAAATCCTGCTCGACCGTTTCCAGAAATTCCAACTGCCAGAAAACTTATATTGGCAAAGTGAACGGTTGCGTCATCAAGAGGAAGATGCCCGGAGGGGACTGAATTTTACGAAATCGGCTGAAGAGTTCCGACGTGTCCGTGTGGAAAATGAACTTTATCTGGTAAGGATGAAACGTCAGCAACAATTGATCTGGCTGATGAGTGGTCTTTTGGTGGCTTCCCTGCTTGCAGGCGGATTGATGATCGGTTATCTGCGGGAGAAGCGTCGCCGGATGCTGACTGACGAACGGCTTCGGAATGAACAGATCGAAGAGGAAACCCGTAAGTTGCGCTATGAAAATGCACTTCTTCAGAAAGAAACGGAGTTGACTGCACTGAGAGAGCAGGAAGCACAGCAACAGGTTAAGGTGGCCGATTTGCGTGCGGCGCTGTTCCGAAAACTGTCGGTCTATGGGAAACTGCCTTCCTTAGCGCAGAAAAGTGAGAAGGATCCTTCTGCACGTATCACGCTCAGCGAAGAGGAGTGGGGAGAAATCCAGCAGACCGTCAATGAAGCTTTCGACGGTTTTACAAAAAGGCTGGCTGAGGCCTATCCGTTGATGACGGAGAAGGATCTCCGTTTCTGCTGTCTGGTTAAATTAAATGTCAATATGAAAGACCTTTCTGACATTTACTGTGTAAGTAAAGCTGCAATATCCAAACGCAAATTCCGTATCAAGACCGAGAAGATGAATGTGACAGATGAACAGCTCAGTCTGGATGATTTTTTACGTTCTTTTTAGCAGATGTCCATCATACAGGGATAATGGCTCCTTTGTATCTTCTTGATAATCAATAAAAACAAGGTTTGTCTGTAACGGGGAAATGTCCAATATGTTTTAGGGAATAATTGAAGGGGAGTATCTAACTTTGTGCTGTTGAAGAAAGCAAAAGTCAAAAAATATAATGCTAACCTTATTAATGACAAACTAAAATAATAGGATTATGAGAACAAAAGTTTCCTTTTCATGGCAGGCACTTGCCGTTGCACTGACGGCAGTCGGTATGGTTTCCTGTTCTGACACAAAGAACGTAATGACTGATATGCCGGTTATAGCCGAACGCGTCCAGCTCCCGACCGGTGACTTAATCGCCTGTGATCTTTCAAAGGCTAATGATACGGTTGATGTCCCGTTGAGCCTGCTGACCGAAGAACTTCAGGTCGTAAAGCTTGATAACCGGGATGAGGCCTTGGTGGGAGGATGGGTGAGAACCACTGTGTCCGACAACTATATATTGGTGAGCAACAACAAGCAGGTTTCTTATAAACTGTTTAAGCGTAACGGAGAGTTTGTTTGTTCCATAGGTTCTTACGGACAGGGGCCTGATGAATACATGAATACTTACGCAGAGCAGCTTGACGAGAAGCATAACCGCATCTATATTCTTCCGTGGCAATCCGACAGAATTCTGGTATTCGACCTGAAGGGAAATCCCCAACCGAACATCCCGCTTGGCGTACGTGTGGGTAAAGGAAAGTTCAGAGTCAATACATCCGATTCCACAGTGACTGTTACTGCTTTGCCTTTCGAAAGTATAATCAATGAAGTGGTTTGGGTGCAGGATATGCATGGAAAGAGAATACAGTCAGTCGCTCCACGCCATCTTACCGTACCCAGGGATTACAGTAACGAAGTCTATGATGCCAGAAATACCTCGGATTATGATGTGATGCTTTGCGTTATCATGCCCGATACCAGACCGGATTCTTTGTATCACTATAATTATGAGAAGAATCAGCTTGAGCCTAAATTTACCGTAAGATTCAATCAGGATCCAATACCCTGGCACGGATTTTATGAATTGCCGCATCATTTTATCGGAGATGCTTCTTTCCCGGTACAAGTGTCTAAAACTAGCTGGACAAGTTCTGAACCTGTATGTTATATCGTAGATAAAGAAACCTTGAAGGGTAACTTCATGCGATTGAGAAATGATTATCTGAATATACCAGCACCCTGGATCAGTTTCTCGAATGGGTATCATGTAGCGAACATGGAACCGCTTACTTTGAAAGATCGGCTGGAGAAAGCCCTGGAAGACAAGGAACTTTCCGATGAAGTCAGATCGCGTATCCAGTCATTGCATGACGACATTGATGAGAATGACAATAATATTGTATTGTTTGCCAAACTTAAAAACTGATTGATCTTGAACTTCTCGTTCACGAACTGAAGGTTTTATCAAACTGTGTCGATATGAAAAAAAATTTGCAATCCTGTTTCTTTATCTGTATATCTTCTCTGTTCTTCTTGTCTTGTGGAAATAAAAAAGAACAGGCTCAAGACGTATCTGATTTAACCGGATATCCTGTTCATATTCCTTTTGAGCAGGCTGTCGGTTCGGAACGGGATTTTAAACTCAGTGAAATAGCAGACTCTGTACGTTTTATTCCGCTGGAAACGACGGATGCTTCCCTTATGAACCGTATTCAAAAAGGTGGAATATTGAAAAGTTCCCGGTATTGGTTCTTGTATTCGTATAAGAATGTTTATCAGTTTACCGATGAAGGAAAATTTGTTCGGACGATAGGTTCACGCGGAAACGGCCCGGGTCAGTATACTTCTGCAGTGTGCATTGATATTGACGAGACTTTGGGACATGTATATGTATTGTCACCGGGTAAGAATATTAATGTATATGACATGGAAACAGGATCATACTTATATACCCGGAAAACTCCATCCTTTTCTTCATGGGCATTTGCCATGCTTAATGACAGTGTTTCGGCATGCTTTCAATATAATCTTAGCGGAAAGGAAAAAGACAGAATATTGGTGGCCGGTGCAGAAGGGGATACAATCAGAGCCTTTTCACGGAGTGACCTGTTTGACACTAAAACAGATTATGTTTCCCTGGTACATTTTGATGACGACCGTTATATGTTCCGTTATAAGGATATGGTATGTTATAAGGAATACTACAATGACACCTTGTTTGTTGTTACTCCTGATTCGCTGAAGCCACGGTATGTCTTTGATCTGGGCAGATATTCCATGCCCGTTGAACACAGGCCGGAAGTTATAGGGGCGGACAGGAAAGCCTTTGAATCGACTTCATCCTCTTACATACGCACCCAGGCACTGGAAACTGATACCTGGGTTTTCATGCCGTACTGTTATTGGCAATTGAAGAGTTCGGCTATTGATGATATGCATTTGTTGGTTTATGACAAACATAAAAAGGAAAGCTTTGAGGTGCGTGACGGTGCTATCTTAAATGATATGTGCGGTAATGCCAGCATTCCTTTCTGTCCGCAAAACGTCGTAGGCTCCAATATCTTATTGTCTCTATTACCGGCAGAGAAGATTGTTGAAATGGCAGAGGAGAATCCTTCAATCCTTAAGCATCCCCAGCTGATGGAACTGACGGAGGACAGTAATCCGGTTCTTATGGTGGTTTATTGTAAAGAAAAAGTTTGATAAATAAAGACAGAAATACTTGCCTGTTCTCCTGTTCCTTTTGTTTGGTGACTGATGTAGAATCAAAGAGAGGAACAGGAGAACTTGTATATATGGGAAGGGGTGAATAACTTACATGTGGCTTGATGGCCAGCTAGATGATTATATGAAGCAGGGAGGTTAATAATTGTAAAAATGTGGGGGGTAAAATTCTTTCATATAATTTTGCAAAAATTATCTTTAATAGTCTGCTTATCATATTGTATTACCTTAAATAGAAAAAAGAAAACTAGATGAAAAGAATTACCTTAAATTTATTTTTTTGCTGCTTGACAATGGGGGCTTTTGCCCAGCAGCCATTAGGTGGCTTTCTTTATGGAATTGAGGCAGAGCCGAAAGGAACAGAATGGGAGGCACCGGAAAAACTGTCATTAAACAAAGAACAGCCGCGTGCTTATTTCTTTTCTTTTGCTGATGTGGAAAGTGCCAGGAGAGTACAGCCGGAAGCCAGTTCTTACTGGCAGAGTCTGAATGGAACATGGAAATTTCATTGGGCTCCTAATCCGGATGAACGTCCGAAGGCCTTTTATGAAACTCAGTTTGATGTTACTGCCTGGGATGATATTACTGTTCCTTCATGTTGGAATGTTGTCGGTATACAGAAAGATGGTTCCTTAAAATATGGAGTGCCGATATATTGTAACCAGCCTGTCATCTTTAAACATACAAAGGTAGTTGGTGACTGGAAAGGAGGAGTGATGCGTGAGCCGAACAAAGACTGGACAACATATAAATACCGTAACGAAGTCGGTTCGTATCGCAGGACTTTCCGCATACCTGAGGACTGGAGGGAGCGTGAGGTATATATTAATTTCGATGGTGTCAATTCATTTTTCTATTTATGGATTAATGGAAAATATGTAGGATTCTCAAAGAATTCAAGAAATACGGCATCTTTTAATATCAGTGATTATCTTGTCAAGGGTGAAAATATGGTAGCCGTAGAGGTTTATCGTAATTCCGACGGATCATTTCTGGAAGCTCAGGACATGTACCGGCTACCGGGAATCTTTCGTGATACGTATCTGACTTCTACATCGAAGGTGGAATTACGTGACATGAAGATCAATACCGATCTGACTGCCGGCGGTGCTTCCGTAGAGGTAAATGCCATGTTGCGCAACCTGGGGGCTAAAGCAGTTAAAGGTTATTCCTTGACTTATAGTGTATATCAGAACAAATTATATTCTGATGAGATTGTAGGGCAGGTGGGAAAACCTGTTGTTTCTGAAACCTTTGTCTTAGATAAGGACGCCAGTCGGAATGTATCAACCAGATTTGAAATTGCAGGAGCCAGATTGTGGTCGGCAGAAGAGCCTAACCGCTATACCTTGGTTGCTGAACTGAAAGATAAAAAAGGTAAGACCATCGATATTGTATCTTCTTATTTTGGCATTTGCAAGGTGGAGATACGCGATACGGAGGCTAAGGACGATGAGTTCGGTCTGAAAGGGCGTTATTTCTATGTTGAACAACAAGCCTGTGAAGTTAAAAGGAGTAAACCGTCAGGAAATCAATCCGAACAGTGGTAACAGCATTACACATGAACAGATGGAAGAGGAAATCATGATTATGAAGCGCGGAAATATTAACCATGTCCGTAACTCTCATTATTCATGCGATCCTTACTGGTATTATTTGTGCGATAAATATGGTATCTATCTGGAGGACGAAGCCAATCTGGAAAGTCATGAATATTATTATGGAAAAGAATCCCTGTCACATGTGCCGGAATTTGAAGATGCTCATGTTGCCCGGGTTATGGAACTGGTTCATGCACATGTAAATCATCCTTCTATCGTAATATGGTCATTAGGAAACGAGGCCGGTCCGGGCAAGAATTTCGTGGCTGCATATAATGCGATTAAGGCATATGATGTCAGTCGTCCTGTACAGTATGAGCGCAACAATGACATTGTAGATATGGGATCTAATCAATATCCGCCTATACCCTGGACCCGTGAGGCTGTCAAAGGAACTTTTAATATCAAATATCCGTTCCATATATCAGAATATGCTCATTCTATGGGTAATGCCGGTGGAAACCTGGAAGATTACTGGGAGGCTATTGAGTCTACTAATTTCTTCTGTGGGGGTGCTATCTGGGATTGGGTTGATCAGTCTCTTTATAATTATGATAAGATAACCGGCGAGAAATATCTGGCATACGGAGGCGATTTCGGAGAAAAGCCCAACGACGGAATGTTTTGTATGAATGGTATTTTGTTTCCCGGTCACAAGCCTAAGCCTGAATACTTTGAGGTTAAAAAGGTTTACCAGAATGTTGGAGTAAAGGCGATTGACATGAAGAAGGGACAGATTGAAGTGTTCAACAAAAATTATTTTAAACCGATGTCTGGTTATGATATGGTATGGTCTTTATGGAAAGACGGAAAGAAGGTCCAGGAAAGCAATGTATTTAAAGGGCCTCGCAGTGTGGCAGGGCCTCGTGAAAGGGTTAGCTATACAATACCATATGACTTCAGTAGTCTGGATGCTCAGAGTGAATATTTTGTCAAGGTACAGTTCTTGCTGGCTGAGGATATGCCATGGGCCAGAAAGGGATTTGTACAGATGGAAGAACAGTTGCCGGTGAAATCAGCTGAAACTTTTGCAAGTATTGCTGAAGTGTCTGGAGGTGGTCGGATAAGTCTGGATAGATCAAAAGACGAATATATTGTCAAAGGTGATGATTTTACTGTTGTGTTTAATAATATGACAGGCACAATCCATAGCTTGCAGTATGGCAATAAGATGATATTCACAGACGGTAATGGTCCTAAGCTTGATGCATTCCGTGCACAGACGGATAATGATAACTGGGCTTACGGGCAGTGGTTTGCAAAAGGATTGAATAATTTGCATCATAAGGTTTTGAACCAATCAGTTTATACGCGTAAGGATGGCTCAGTAATTATTGCTTATACTGTTGATTCTCAGTCTCCATGTGGCTATAAGATCCGTGATCTGGGTATCAGTTCCGGAAAATATGAGATTACCAGGTCCAGGGATTTCGGATCGGATGATTTTAAATTTACTACCAACCAGATCTGGACTGTTTACACGGACGGCTCCATAGAGTTGCAGGCAAATATCATATCGAATGAACCAAGTCTGGATCTGGCACGGTTGGGATATGTGATGAAGACTCCTGAAGATCTGGGCTGTTACACGTATTATGGTCGTGGCCCTCATAACAACTATAATGACCGAATGAACGGTGCTTTTGTGGAGTTGTATAACAGTACGGTGAAAGAGCAGTTTGTAAACTTCCCCAAACCACAGTCCATGGGGAATCGTGAAGGGGTACGCTGGTGTGCTTTGACGGATTCAGAAGGGCAAGGAGCATTGTTTATTTCGGCTGCTTCACCTCTTTCGGCTTCTGCATTGCCATGGTCTGCCATGCAAATGGTGGAAGCTCCCCATCCTTATCAACTTCCTGAATCAGACGGTAACTATCTGCATCTTGACCTGAAGATGATGGGATTAGGCGGAAGCAGTTGTGGACAGGATGCTCCTTTGGAAGAAGATCGGATCAAAGCGGGCAATCATATGATGGGTTTCATCATTCGTCCGGCTGGAAATGATTTGACTCAGAGGGCAAAGGTTTCGGCTGCCGGTGAAATGCCTTTGGGTATGTCACGGGACCGTGCCGGCATGCTGAATATAACAACAGCCAGAAAGAATGCAGTGATATGTTATAGTATAAATGATTCAAAGAAGGTTTTCGATTACAAGGAACCATTTGATCTGCGTGAAGGCGGAAAGGTTACAGCCTGGTATAAGGATAATGAACAACTGAGAGTTACGTTTGAGTTTAATAAGATTGAAAGTATACCGGTTGAGGTTATTTATGCAAGCAGTGCGGAGAAAGGAGAAGGTGATGCCAGCCATTTGGTTGATGGTGACCCCAATACATATTGGCATACTGTATATTCTGTTACGGTGGCGAAATATCCGCATTGGATAGATTTTGATTGTGCGGAAGTAAAAACAATCAAAGGATTTACTTATTTGCCACGTCAGAACAGCAGTAACGGAAACATCAAGGATTATCAGTTACAGGTAAGTAATGATGGTAAGAACTGGGGTGAAATTATTGTTAAGGGTTCATTTGAAAATAATCAGGAGAAGAAACGTGTCATGTTTACCAAACCTGTAAAGGCACGTTATGTACGTTTCACGGCTCTAAGTTCACAGAACGGTGATGATTTTGTGACAGGTTCGGAAATTAAGATCTTGAACTAAATCAATTATAAGATTGATACTTTCTGATATTTTTTAAATGAATTAGTAGTATCAGAACAGAAGTTCGTTAATAACCGGCTAAGTCTAACCGGCTCTGGCTGTAAATAAAATGAGTTCATTGAAATGTTTGTCAATTCATTCTTGACAGTATTTCAATGAACTTTTTAATATAATTTTGAACCGTCTGATATTGATTCTATTGTTTAATTTTAATTTGTCGGTAAAAAATTACTGAAGTGATGACTCGTGTATTATGAAAATATTTAATATTCTGTTATTGATGGGTTTAACTTCCCTTGCTGCAGCCTGCTCAGGTAATAAGACTATTGAAGAAGATGGTGTGATAAACGTTGCAACCCATATGCAGCATCTGAATCAATTATGTTTAGAAGATATACAAAGTAAGGAGGTTAGTTACGTTCCGTTGGAAACAACGGATAGTTCATTAATCGGTGACCGTCCTTATGTGAGATTGTTGAAAGATAAAATCCTGGTATCCTCTCAAGGTCAACCTTTGAAAATGTTTGATGCCCAGACAGGTAAGTTTATATCCACAGTAGGATTGATAGGGCAAGGTAAAGGTGAATATAATCTGATAAGTGATATGCCCGTATTCTGGGTGGATGAAAAGGCAGAAAGGATTATGATTAAGTCCTCGGGACAAAAAATTCTTTGCTTTGATTCCAACGGTGATTTCATAGAGAACTTAACGATACCCGATGAAATTATTCTTCAATTGGCCTCACAGATTTCATCAGGAGAAAAACTCTACTTCTATTTTCCAACAGAGACAAGTAAAATCTCAGTTTATGATTTGAAAACTGGACAGATGAGCGAAACAATATCCGGTTATTCAGAAGAAAAAGCCATACAAAATGATTATCAGGGCATTCCTATTATTTACAATGGATATGGAAATGTGCCAACATGTCCATCCTGTATTATTCGTCAATTAAAAAATGACGGGTTATTTTTCCACTATAAAGAAGATCCGGTGATATGGAAATTTGAAGAAAATACTTATTTAAAAGAAAGATTTAATGATACGATTTATGTGGCGTCTGAAAACAAGCTGGAATCCAGATTGATTTTCGACTTAGGCAGCTGGCATTGTCCTTATGAAAAGCGTTTTGATGTGGATGGCTGTGAAAACCGTATTTCGATAGACTACGTGCTGGAAGGCAAGAAATGTCTCTATTTCGTTTTTCAAACAAATTATTACAATATAGGAAAAACCAAAAACTTTTATGGCGTATTTGACAAACAAACTCATGAAGTGAAGATTTCGGATACGGAATCTATTCTTGATAACAATAAGAATATCTGCATCAATAAGTTGCAGACTGCAACTGAAGACGGGACTTTCCTCGGCCTTATTCCTGCAACGGAATATAATGAAAGTGCCAGCGAAGAAGATAACCCGGTGGTTGTGATATTGAAGTAACTGATACCTCAAAAAACGTTTCGGCGTTTGATTCAAAAGGCCGAAACGTTTTTTTTATTTGTCGAAACGTTTTAAAAAAAGCCCGCGGCTTATTTCGAGGCAGGTTGCAGAGAGTATTGCTGATACACTCCTTTGATCAACTGGCAGGCTGTCTGAAGACCGATGGTTCCCGTATTAAGCATCAGATTGTAGTGGTGAGGTTCACCCCATTTCCTTCCCGTGTAGTACTCATAATGATGGATGCGGTTGCGGTTGATCCGGCGGATTTCCGTTTCTGCATTTTGCCGGGGAATTCCATATTCCTGTACGCAGCGGGTCAGAGCGTGCTGCAGATCGGAATAACAGAACACTTTCACTGCCCTGGGATAATCTTTCAGAATGAAATCAGCGCACCGTCCGACAATGATGCAGGATTCCCGGGCTGCCAGTTCCTGAATAATCTTGCTTTCGGATACGAACAGGACATCGTCTGAAGAAAGGCTGGATTCCAGCGGCTGTTCACTGTTCTTGGAGAGGATACACTTCAGCCAGAAGGAGGGAATGGACTGCTCGTTCCGGACGATGTACTGTTCGTCCATACCGCTGCGCTGGGCTGCCATGCGGATAAACTCCTTGTCGTAAAGTTTGATCCCCAGTTCTTTGGAAAGCATTTCGCCGAGCAGATGGCCTCCACTGCCGTATTCGCGGGCAATGGTGATGATGGTATGCTGGTTTTGTTGCAGGGCGATGTCTTGCCGGAGAGAAGGATCGGTGATCCATTTGTCCAGAAAATTGTAATACGGGCTGACAAAATGAACGATCGGTCCGACAATCAGTGCAGCCACGACGGTACCTTCGCGTACACCATAAATGCCCGACATGAAAATCAGGGACAGCAGGCAGGCGATGGCAACCAGTGTGACATCGAAGCCCAGCTTGACATATCCGAACTCTCCGTGGAAGCGTTTCGTTATGACCTTGACAAAATATTCTCCGGCCATCATGGCTGCATTGGCTTTTACCTCTAGTGCAATGCCTACGGCCAGAATGACACAGCCGATCAGCAGGGCGACAATCATGTGAAGATATTCGACGGGATTCAGCCAATAAAGAATACAGTGCATGCACAGGTCAATAAACATACCGAAGCAGAAGGAGATCGGAATCTGAAGCAGGTACATGCGCAGATCGGATTTCAGATCCTTGCGTGTCATCAGGAAAGGTTCCACTACTACAAAGAGGAGGTTCAGCATGATGGTCCACTGGCCGATGGTGAACGGCGTGAACATGCTCAGTACATACGTGACACTTGTGATGGGAGAAGTTCCCAGGGCCGCTTTGGTGATAAACGCAATGCCGAGTGCATTGACAAACAGGGAGACGCAGAACAACAGGTAGCGCCGGAGAAGTATCTTACTCATATCAGCTTATATTATAGTTTCTGAAAACGCCGCAAAGTTCAGCTTATTTGTTGTTTGTCGTATAGAAAAGCACAACTAATTTTGGTCGAAAACGAAACAAAGCCTATTTTTGTTTGTGAAAATTCGATGATGATGGAGACTTCTTTGCTTGAGATGATCAGGACGCGGGGAATCTGTGCCGGGCATACGTGTAGTTGTGTTGTAGACGATTCTTTTTCGGTTTATGGACCGATGCAGATCAGAAAAGGTTTTTTCTTTCTGCTCGTCACAAACGGAACAGCCTGTCTGGATGATGTCTATCGGCATTATGAGATAGGAACAGGGAATCTGGTTGTACTGACTCCCAGTACCGAGAGTGTGCTTGGGCAATTGAGTTCCGGCTTCCGCATGCAGGTGCTTTATGTGGTTCCTGATTATTTTGACAGTCTGCCTGACGGACAGGCTCTGTATAATCAGGTGGCCAGACTGCTGGGTAACTTCCGTCTGCCGGTCTTTGTTCTTGAACAGTCGCGGATGGAATACCTGTCGCAGACATTGTCTTTGTTTTCCCGTCAGCTGGAGGATCTTTCCCTTTATCGGGATGGCATCATCCGTCACCTGTGCAGCTTTGTCCTCTTGCAGATGGCCGATGCCCTGTGCCGGGAGAATCTGGAATCGTCCGTTTATGTGAAGCGTTCCAGTGAAATTTTCCGTCAGTTCAAGAAACTGCTTGTGCAACATTACCGTCAGCATCACGATATCGGATTCTATGCCGGCTGTCTGAATATCTCTACCACGTATTTGTCGCGTATCGTAAAGAACATTACAGGACATACCGTCCGCTTTCATCTCTCGGAATTACTGGGGGCAGATGCCCGGAGAATGCTGGAGTGTACGGATCTGGATGTGCAGGAGATCAGTAATCAGCTGGGTTTCTCTGATCAGTCGGCTTTCGGGAAGTTCTTTATTCGTCAGACCGGACTCTCACCTCTGAAGTTCCGGATGCGGAAGGAGGAGCTTCGGAAGCAGTGAAAGCCCGGCCTTGAAATTAAGGACGGTATGTCCATCCGCAGTCGTTGTGATACACCATAAGCTTGCTCATGCCTCCGTCGACCGTAATATTTTCTCCGTTGATGAAGGTGTTCCGTTCGTCACAAAGAAAATCGATTGTCCGTACGATGTCTGCCGGTTCTCCTACCCGGAGTGAAGGATGCTGGGCAATGTCTCCTTCCGTATAGTCTGGCACATAATTGTTGTCATCATGATAGGCGCCTGTATCGATCCAGCCGGGAGCAATGGAATTGACTCGGGCTACACCCTGCAGGCTTACAGCGAGCGCATGGGTCAGCGCAGTGATGCCCCCTTTGGCAGCCGTATAGCTTTCCGTATTGGGCTGTGACTGGAATGCCCGGGTAGAGGAAATGTTGACGATGGATCCCAGGCCGCAGAAATGATCCTTGAAGAGTTTGGCCAGCATATAGGGAGCGGCTACTCCTACACGCTGTATGTAAAGAAAGTCCTCGTAGTCACACCCTTCCAGAATGCCTCCATGCATCAGACAGGCATTATTGATAAGGCAATGAATGCCTTGAGGTTGTTCGTCGAGCACCCGTCTGGCAAAATCTTCCAGAACTTGTTTTTCTGCAATGTCACCGGTATAGCCTGTTACGTTCAGTCCTTTCCGGTGCATGCGTTCTGTCAGGGCAAGAGTGGCTTCCTGGTTGTTGTCGATAAAGTAAATCCGGTCGCCCTTTGAGGCGAAATATTCAACGGTACAGCGACCGATACCGGCAGCTCCACCTGTTACGACGATAATTCTATTCATGGTTGATGTCTGTTATAGGTTTCTTAAAATCTTGTCCATTGGTTTGCCTTTGGCCAGCTCGTCCACCAGCTTGTCCAGATAACGGATTTCCTGCATCAGCGGTTCCTGGATTTCTTCCACCCGAATGCCGCAAATGCTTCCTTTTATCAGTCTGCGGGCAGGGTTGGGAGCAGGAGAGTTACGGAAAAAGTCACCATACGTAATGGGTTGGTCCAGCAGTTCCTTCAGTTGCTGCAGATTGTATCCGGTCAGCCAGCAGATGATTTCATCGACTTCTTCCTGGGTACGTCCTTTCCGCGTGGCTTTGTTCACTAGCAGCGGGTAGACTTTGCCGAGAGGCATCTGGTATACTTTTTCAAATCCCGTATTTCCATCTTTCATTTGTTTTCTCATTTTATAATTAATCAGTTGCAGGCGGTTAGCCTGTGCGCGTTGTTCCAGTTCCATGATATACCCCTGTTTCTCAAAGAAAGGACGGGCTGTGATACTCACTTCCGAAGTGATTTCACTGATTCCATGTTCAGCGGCATATGCTTCGATACGGTGCAGAAGGGAGCTGGCGATGCCCTGTCTCTGATAGTCTTTATGAATGAACATAGAGTGCAGGTATCCGTCGTTTCGGATGGAAGTAAAGCCGATGATGCGGCCTTGCCCATTGCAGGCAGCAATGAAATGCAGGGTTGCAAACAGTTTCTCCCAGTGTCCCGGGCGATTGCCGCATGAAGCCCAGTCGGCTACTTCTTCCGTTGTATAATCACGGGCGTTGACAGTCAGTACTGTGTTGCAGAATAATTCTTTCAGCTCTGGTATGTCTGCGGTCGTGACGGAACGGAAGATGATATCCTGCGGCCGGATGGTCTCTTCCGGTTTCGAGGCACGTATGATGTGGTTTGAATTCCCCATATTTTATCCTGTTAAAATCAAATGCGAATAAAGATAGGAAAGTTTTTTATGAAAATATGTTTCTGAGTAAGCTTTTTATCTGCCGGATAAAAAAAGAGCAACATCGTAACGAAACGATGCTGCTCCATGATGAAAGTAAGTTTCCGGTATCAGCCGATTATAACTTCGCCGTCGGCAGTAACCTGATTGCCCCAGGCATTGATAGAACCACCTTCCACAGTGATTCCTTCACGGCTGACCTTTAAGGTCAGTGTACAGCGTTTGCTTCCGTTCAGTTCCGGTTGGGCGGAACCCAGCTGTTCCAGTAATTTGTCTAAGGTCAATGACTTCGTGTCATTTCCTATGCTGATCTTCAATGTGATTCCTGCTGTGCTCTGTGGTACCAGATAAAATGAAGCTTTGGTATTGTTTGCTGTATATGTACCTGTTTCACTCTTTACTCCTTTTATCTTGCCTTGCAGTCCGTCTACCACACAGGTTGTTTTGGCATTAAGACTGATGGAAAGTGATTCAAGGTCTTCGCTTGTGTAACTTTCACCCGGTGTGAAGGTCAGATCCAGACGATGCAGGGCATGACTGAAGTTCAGGTATACGGCTTCGGAAGTTCCTGCAGTTACAGACTGTGCAGGGGCAAGCAGCAGATCTTTGTCTGAAGCCGTGAGTGCATTGAACTCGAATTCGCCGTTCTGTATTCTGTCCTGTTGCGGGTAACAGGCGGCTAAAGTAATTTTTGCGTTGCTGTCTGCAAGTCCGAGGCTTCCCCAGGTCAGGATGCCTGAACCGTATTCATAATCTACAGACTGGTTGTTTGCGTCATCTTCTGTCAGGAACAGTGACATTTTATCTCCTTGAGAGAAGCTTCCGCTTCCGTCATTGGCCAGCTGAGGGGCACGGGCTTGTGAGGCAATGCTGGCTACGATATGAATTGCATTGTCTGCTGCTGACGGGGTTTCCAGTACATTTTTCTTACACGAAGTCAGAGCCAGCGTTGTGGCTGCAAGTGCATAAAATAGAATCTTCTTCATGATCTATAAATTTATTGTTATTATTTACTTTACATTAGGAAAAGCTTTCTGCCAAAGGTCAAGGCGCAAATCAACCAATGTCAGGGAAGTGAAACGGAAACGGGCTTTTGAGGGAGTTCCGTCTATGTTGTCCAGTGGGGTCAGATAAGCATAATCTCCTTTCATTTCGGGTACGTTTGATTTCTCATAAACGACTTTATAGCGCTGGAGTGATGCATGATTGGGTTCATCCTCTGCACGGTTATTGTCACAGATATAAACGTAAGCGACATTTCCTTCGGCATCGAATTCTGCTCCCCAGATAACCATGGAATGGCTCTTGGTATTGGGACCGGCAAAATCGTAAGCGGCAAATCCGATGGCCTGATTATACCGGAAAGCATCTTTGAACCAAAGGTTGAATGTTTCCTTGGATGTATCGGATGTTCCTTTTGCCACAGCATCATCTTCTGAAAACACCTTGCTGAAGAATCCATGGAAGTTCTTTTGATAACAATGTATCAGGTTCTTTTTGTTTCCGTTTATGAACCAGTTGACACCTCCGGTATCCCAGCTTCCCCGATTATCGAAAGAGGATTTGAAGAAGTTGAAAACCTCGCTATGCTGCTGGTTGCTTTCTGTCATTCTGTTGTATTTCTCCGGCCGGCTGAGATCTTTGTATTCAGGACCATATTCCTTGTCATAGGCTTCAATGTATTTTTGGTTCTGTGCCAGCCACCAGTGAATCAGATTGGATGCTGCTGCCGCCCAACACATGTTGCCATCTCCGTAATAATTGAAGGTCTTGTTGCAGTCGAACCAGCCGGATCCTTCTTTCCAGGTCAGATATTCTTCCTCAAACAGCAGCGGGGGATACATCGTTTCATTAGCATAACGGAACCATAGCCCGTCTTCGAATTTTTTGACCCCTGGTCTGGCTGAGTAGATATTTTCCTTGCCCGGAAAGTCGGGAGCTGTAACTCCGTACACCCAATAGGTCTGGTTGCTGAATTCCAGATCCACATTGCTGTCTTCTGTTTTCAGGGTCAGATTGAGAGTTGTCTGCATACCGGCATCGAACTTCTCCGCATTACCGTTAAATGTATACGAGGCTGATTTGCCTTCTGTTGTCAGACGAATCAGCCCTTCACCACTACAGAATGCCTGGGTTTCCTGTGGAAGAATAATGAGGCTATAGGATTCGTTGCTAATCCGATATGGCTTGATCCAGACATAATCCGCAGACAGATTCGCAGTCGCATTTCCATCTTTCAGGGAGATCTGTCCGTTGGCAAGACTTTTCACCTCAATGGTCAGGTCATCAGGAATAGTACCTTTTAAGTTTATGTTGATGCGGTGTAAGGCATGGTTGAATTGCAGGGTAGCCACAGCATCACTGGCACCGACCGTTGTAGTTGCAAAAAGAACATCGGCATCCGAATGATTCTTTTCGTTGCTTTGATCAGTGGGGATGCCGATATTCCGCATAATAGGATTGTCATTACTGGCCGGCAATACCGGATAAATTGCGGACAAGCCGAGGCTTCCTGTTCCATAGTCGTTGCGCTGCAGCGAAGGAGTCTAACGGTTATCTGTATATTCCAGTTGGATATTTGCCGTTTGTTGATTTCCGGTTGCCAGAACTTCAATTCTGTCACCTTCGGAAAAGCTGCCTTGACCTTGGTCGTTTGTAACTGCACGGGTATCTGTCCATGAGGCCTGGACACATGTCATAGTGAGTTCGTCACTGGCAGCCGGATATTTTTCATCCGACTGATCGCAGGATGACAGAACCCACATGCAGCCTGAAAGCAAGGCAAAAATTGTCTTTAGTTTAGTCTTTGTCATAAAAGCTTTTGTGAAAACCTGTATTAATATACAAATGAACGCGTATAATGTTCATTCGGACAGAGTAAAAAGTCTGTTAAATACAGATCTGGACTTTAAAATTCTATTTGTCCTCAATGTCTGGCAGCTTGTTCTTGCCGGTGACATACAGTTCCTGTTGCCTGATAGGTAGGCATGACAAGTACCTCGGCTATCTGCACATGAGCCGGAGCCGATGCTGCGTAATATACCACGTCAGCAATGTCGTCGCCTGTCAGCGGACGGATTCCTTTGTATACGGCGTCAGCTTTATCCTGATCTCCCCGGAAGCGGATAACGGAAAAGTTTGTCTCGACCATGCCGGGCTTGATGTTGGTGACACGTACCGGTGTATCTACCAGATCAATCCGAAGACCGTCGGATAAGGCTTTTACAGCAGCTTTGGTTGCACAATACACGCTGCCTCCTGCATAGGCTGCATCGCCGGCAATGGATCCGATATTGATGACATGTCCGCAGCCTCGTTTTACCATTCCGGGAACAATCAGACGCGTCATGGCCAGTAATGCTTTGATATTGGTATCGATAACGATATCCCATTCGTCTAAGGAGCCTTCGTGTTCCTTGTCCATACCGATTACGAGTCCGGCATTGTTGATCAGTACGTCAACATGTTTCCACTGGCCTTGCAGGGAATCTACGGCTTGCTGCATAGCCTTGCGGTCGCGTACGTCAAAAGGAAGAGTAAGCACTTCTACACCTTGAGCTGTCAGTTCCTTCTTCAGGCTTTCCAGCTTTTCTGTATTTCTTCCGTTCAGAATCAGATTGCTGCCCATGGCTGCAAACTTACGTGCGCAACCTTCACCTATTCCGCTGGTTGCACCGGTTATAAATATTGTTTTTCCTTTCATATGACTGTTCTTTATATTGGCTGATTATTAATCATTGGTTGAATCTTTCTTTTTTCTTAGGAATACCGCCGTGGGTACCGGAAGAAAATACTGAGTAAAGCTACGACTCCCAGAATCATAGGATAATACAGATAGCCGATGATGCTGATGGGAGAGAGTCCGGTGAGTTCAGCCGCAATCAGCATCTGTGCTCCGTAGGGGATGATTCCCTGTACGACACATGAGAACGTATCCAGAATACTGGCACTTTTCCGTTTGTCGATTTTGAATTGTTCTGCAATGCCGTTTGCCAGTGAGCCGACGGTAATGATGGCAATGGTATTGTTGGCTGTACAGATGTTGGCCAGACTTACCAGAGCTGCGATACTGAGTTCTCCGCCCCGTTTGTTGTTGACTTTCTGAGTAAGGCGGTGCAGGATATAATCAATTCCTCCGTTGAAGCGAACCAGTTCCAGCATACCTCCTGCCATCAGGGTGATGATGATCAGTTCGCCCATTCCGGTGATTCCATTTCCCATGGCACTGAACCATCCGAAGAAGTCAAAGCTGCCATAGATCATACCGATAATTCCCGTTGAAAGTAATCCCAGCAGCAGCACCAGCATGACGTTGATACCGGCAATGGCGGTTCCCAACACGATAAGGTAGGGAATCACTTTTCCCCATTCGACGGAAGTTATGTCTTGAGCCACTTCTATCTGACTTCCATAAATGATGTAATAGACAAAGACGACAAGGGCTGCCGGGATGGCAATCATAAAATTAGCCCGGAACTTGTCGCGCATGGCGCATCCCTGTGTCCGTGTGGCAGCGATCGTGGTGTCGGATATAAACGAAAGATTGTCGCCGAAGAATGCTCCGCCAATGACCAGTGCCGTCATAAAAGGCATGCTGACGTCTGTTTTTCCGGCGATACCGGCTGCAACGGGTACCAGTGCAACGATTGTTCCGACAGAGGTTCCGATGGAAAGGGAGATGAAACAGGAGGCCAGAAAGATACCTGCCAGCAACAGGTTGTTCGGAAGCAGATGTAAGGTCAGGTTGACGGTTGCATCTATCGCTCCCATGGCTTTGGCCGATTGGGCGAAAGCTCCTGCAAGAATAAAGATCCAGATCATCAGCATGATGTTTTTGTTGGCGGCTCCCGCCGAGAACTGGAGAACGCGGTCGTTCAGACTGAGCCCTTTGGTTGTCGCTACGGCATAGACGGATGCTACCAGAAAGGCAACCGTGATGGGAACTTTATAGAAATCATTTACGATGAGAGAGGTTACAAGATATAGACAGAGAAAAACTGCCAGGGGAGCCAGTGCCCATCCGTTGGACTTGTTGACGATGGGAGTCAGTTTCTTCAGATTCATGAGTTGGACAATACTTTTTTTAATTACGCTGCAAAGATAATCATTTCTGTGCATATATAAAAAAACACAGGCACACATGGGTAAACCATGTGGCCTGTGAATTAATTATGGATGAGGTATTAAAGTAGAATAAATTACTTCTTACCTTCCAGTTGCTGTTTCAGAGCTGCCAGTGCATCGATGTCGCCCAGAGTTGTTGAAGCAGCCTGGTTCTGAATCATCGGAGTTTCTTCTTTCTTAGAAGAAGCTTTCTTTGCAGCTTTCTTTTCTGCTTTTTCTTCTGCCTTAGCTGCATCTTCGAAGATACGGCTGTGAGACAGGATGATACGTTTTGCATCCTTGTTGAATTCGATCACTTTAAAAGGCAATTTTTCATCCAACTGAGCCTGTGAACCGTCTTCCTTAACCAGGTGTTTCGGAGTAGCGAAACCTTCTACACCATAAGGCAGAGCAACTACAGCGCCTTTATCCAGCATTTCGATGATAGTACCTTCGTGAACAGAACCTACAGTGAATACTGTTTCGAATACATCCCAAGGATTTTCTTCCAGCTGCTTGTGGCCGAGGCTCAAACGGCGGTTTTCCTTGTCGATTTCCAGAACAACTACATCGATGTCTGCACCGATCTGAGTGAATTCTGAAGGATGTTTGATTTTCTTAGTCCATGACAGGTCAGAGATGTGGATCAGTCCGTCAACACCTTCTTCGATTTCAACGAATACACCGAAGTTAGTGAAGTTGCGAACCTTAGCAACGTGCTTAGAACCTACAGGATATTTTTCTTCGATAGTTTCCCAAGGATCAGCTTTCAGCTGTTTGATACCCAAAGACATCTTACGTTCTTCGCGGTCCAGAGTCAGGATAACAGCTTCTACTTCGTCACCGACTTTCATGAAGTCCTGTGCAGAACGCAGGTGCTGTGACCAAGACATTTCAGATACGTGGATCAGACCTTCAACGCCCGGAGCGATTTCGATGAATGCACCGTAGTCAGCCATAACGACTACTTTACCTTTCACGTGGTCACCAACTTTCAAGTTAGGATCCAGTGCGTCCCAAGGATGCGGAGTCAGCTGCTTCAGACCCAAAGCGATACGTTTCTTTTCGTCGTCGAAGTCCAGAATAACTACATTCAGCTTCTGATCCAGCTGAACAACTTCGCGAGGATCGCTTACACGGCCCCAAGACAGGTCAGTGATGTGGATCAGACCGTCTACGCCGCCCAAGTCGATGAATACACCGTAAGATGTGATATTTTTAACAGTACCTTCCAGTACCTGTCCTTTTTCAAGCTTACCAATGATTTCTTTCTTCTGCTGTTCCAGTTCAGCTTCAATAAGAGCCTTGTGAGAAACAACAACGTTCTTGAATTCCTGGTTGATTTTTACAACCTTGAATTCCATAGTCTTTCCTACGAATACGTCGTAGTCGCGGATAGGTTTCACATCGATCTGAGAACCCGGCAAGAATGCTTCGATGCCGAATACGTCTACGATCATACCACCCTTCGTGCGGCACTTGATGTAACCCTTGATAATTTCTTCGTTTTCGAGAGCTGCGTTTACGCGATCCCAAGAGCGAGTAGCGCGAGCTTTCTTGTGTGACAGGATCAGCTGACCTTTTTTGTCTTCCTGATTTTCGATGTATACTTCAACAGTATCACCTACTTTCAGATCCGGGTTGTAACGGAACTCGCTCAGAGGAATGATACCGTCTGATTTGTAACCGATGTTAACTACAACTTCACGCTTGTTCATAGCGATAACTGTACCGTCTACAACTTCGCGGTCGTTTACTTTGCTCAGTGTGCTGTCGTAAGCCTTTTCCAGATCTTCTTTGCTTACGGTTGTTGTTGCATCACCGTTTTCGTAAGCATCCCAGTTGAAATCTTCAATGGGAGCAATGTTTTTGAGGTTTTCCATTAAATTAAAAAATTGTTTGTAAATAACTAATTGTGTTAGACTTTATATTGTTTATAAAACCGGGTGCAAAGGTACAATAAATTCCTGAAATACAAAAGAAATCTGAGTGATAAAAGTTTTTTAACAGAGAGCCGACCGTACAATGCGCCCGGATCGACCGCACGATGAGGCTGAATCGACCGCACGATTGAACGGCAACGACCGCACGTTCAGGCGGAATCGTGCGGTCGTTGTTGCGGCCTTGTCTCTTCGTTTTTTTGCCGGAGAATTTATCAGTTGTCCAGTGAATAGTCAATGGTGGTAACCACGCGTACTTTCTTTATGTAAGGAGTATTGGCGTCGCGGTCGTTGATGCTGAACTGTCCTTGATAGGCATGCATGATCTTGCCCAGTTTGCTGTCGGAGTCTTTGGCAAATTTTTCAGCAGCTTCACGGGCATTCTTGGTTGCCTCTTCGATCATCTGAGGCTTGATCTTGTTCAGGCTGGTGTATTCGTATTGTACGTTGTAACGGTATTCTCCGCCGACAATGGCAATACCGTATTTAAGCAGTTCGCCTTGTTCGCTGATAAGGCCACGCACCAGATCCACCTTATCGGATGTTACGGTGATGACACTTGTCACGTTATAGCGGTATGCAGGGGCAGGAGTGCTTCCGTACCGTTCCGCTTTCATGTCGATGATTTCCGGTGCGCTGATACTGATTTCCTTTTCTTCCAGTCCTTTCTGTTTCAGGAACTGTACGATGGTCTGATTGCTTTTCTTGATTTCATCATAGAGAGAGTTCAGGTCGTTGCCCAGGCTTTTGTAGACTAAAGGCCAGGTCACTTTGTCGGCCGGGACTTCCATTTCTGCCAGTCCTTTTACGTTGACTATGCGGTCTTTCTCAGCGAAGGTGCTGAATCCGCGTTCAATAAATACGCCTAACAGCAACATTCCCACTGCGAGAATGATAGCTTCTGTTCTAAAGTTCTTCATAATGATTTATTAAGTTTAAAAGTGATATACTTTGAGGCCTTCTATTGGACTTTTAACAAATGTTCCGACCGAAATGTTCATCTGGCGGGCTGTCTCCTCGATTTCTTTCCGGAAAAACCAGGCAATGGAGCCGACAAATGAAACGGGCTGATCAGACTCGTAAGGAAGTATGTTGCGAAGGAAAAACTCCCGGAAGCAGTCCGATAGGAAATGCTGTACTTCCGTTTCTTCCTTGTGCCTATATATATAAGGTGTAAATCCGGCCAGAAAACGGTTGGCTTGCGGCTGGCGGTACACCCTGTCCAGAATATCAGCCATCGTGAGCTTGTATTCTTCCAGCAGTCCGTCCCGTAATTTTTCCGGAAGCTGTCCTTTCAGACAGTCGCCGATAAAGCGCTTGCCCAGATAGGCTCCGCTGCCTTCATCGCCGAGAATATATCCCAGAGGCGGAATGTTCCGCACAATCTGCCGGCCGTCGTACAGGCAGGAGTTTGATCCAGTTCCCAGAATGCAGGCTATTCCCGGATGATCCTTGCAGGCAGAGCGGGCTGCACCCAGCAGGTCGCTTTCTACGGAAATCTGTGCGTTGGTGAAAAAAATCTGTAAGATTCGGGCTACCTCCAGGCTTTTGGCCGGTGTACATCCGGCTCCGTAAAAGAAAATCCGGTGGCAGGAAGCCGGAGAAACAGGGAGATGGGGGAGCAGTTGCTTTTCCAGAATCGTGCATATTATGGAGGGAGACTGATGGAATGGATTGATTCCTTCTGTCTGGAATTGCAGGCCGTCGGTCGGATTGTTACCGATATACCAGTCGGTCTTGGTTGCTCCACTGTCAGCTAACAGCAACATGTTTAGATCAGTTTTAAGGTGTGTGTAAAAAGAATAAAAGGGATTCCTCCCTTTTATTCCGTATGATTTTGATTAGTGGCAATGTCCGCATCCGCCTCCGCAGCAGCCGTCTTCATCGTGATGATGACCGTGACCTCCGCAGCCTTCTTCGTGTCCGCCGCATCCGCCTCCACAGCCTTCACATCCGCCGCCGCATCCATCACCGCTCATCATGTTGAGCAGGCTTTCGATTTCTTTGTTGGTAGCCGGACGCATTTCGATGATGGTTCCTTCGAAAGTCAGATCCTTGCCTGCGTGCGGGTGGTTCAAATCCAATACGACTTTGTCTTCTGTGATTTCACCGACATTGGCATAGAAATGATTTCCTTCGGCATCGTTCAGCATAATGATGTTGCCCGGGAAAATGTTTTCGCTGTCAAACTTTCCGTCTGCTCCGTTGAACATGCTCTTGGGAACCTGACGTACGTTGTCTTCATCGCGTTCGCCGTATGCTTCCTTGCACGGGATGGTGAAGCTGAAGTTGCTTCCTTTTTCAAGGGCAGTGATTTCCTTTTCAAAGCGGTCGAGTGTGTAACCGATTCCTGAGATGAACTGGAACGGATGGTCAGCCGGAGCTTCTTCCAGCAGTTCTTTCTTTCCATCTGTAAGGGTATACAGCTTATAAGCTACTGTGATGTACTTATTTTCCATTATAGTCAATTTAAATAAAAAGTGAATAAATTCTTCGCAAAGATACGAAGAACTCATGGATTTCCCAAATTATCCTTCGGGCGGATGGCGTGATGTATCCTATAAATAAGGTGAAAACCGGGAAAGCAATTATTCCCGGGAAATGGTCAGTCGGCTTTGGCCGGGAGGTGTCCAAACGTATTTTTGTTTGCTGAAATGATGTTTTCGGGATAAACTGATAGCTGGATGTGTTAAATTCTTACGAATATTCGTTGTTATAGGGAAAAAAGTATCAGATTTATTTGTTTGTTACAAAAAAGCCTTTACCTTTGCAAGTGTAAAATAAAAAACGAGAGATATGAATCCAACAACTATTCTAAATAACCTGGTAGTCCTGCATATTATTCACGTCGTGGTCGAAACTCCAAGAGGTGAGTAAGGTTTGTGCGTATAGTTGTATGATAAAGATATGAACGAAAGCCTTTCTCGCCATTAGTGAGAGAGGCTTTTTTAATTGAAAAATAAAACGGAAAGATGAAACATCAGTTACGCAGTTCGATGAGTACACAAGGCCGCCGTATGGCAGGTGCCCGCGCACTATGGGTGGCCAATGGTATGAAAAAGGAAATGATGGGTAAGCCGATCATTGCCGTTGTCAATTCATTTACACAGTTTGTTCCCGGTCACACTCATCTTCATGAGATCGGTCAGCAGGTGAAGGCTGAAATTGAAAAGCTGGGATGCTTTGCAGCCGAATTCAATACCATTGCCATTGACGACGGGATTGCCATGGGACATGACGGCATGCTGTATTCATTGCCTTCGCGTGACATTATTGCCGACAGCGTTGAATATATGATCAATGCCCACAAGGCAGATGCGATGGTGTGCATTTCCAACTGCGACAAGATTACTCCGGGTATGCTGATGGCGGCCATGCGTCTGAATATCCCCACCGTATTTGTTTCCGGCGGCCCGATGGAAGCCGGCCAGTGGAAGGGGAAACAACTGGATCTGATTGATGCGATGATCCAGTCGGCCGATCCGACAGTCAGCGATGAAGACGTGGCGGAAATCGAGCGTCACGCGTGTCCGGGATGCGGAAGCTGTTCGGGAATGTTTACCGCCAATTCGATGAACTGTCTGAATGAAGCAATCGGACTGGCACTTCCGGGTAACGGAACCATCGTGGCGACTCATGCCAACCGTCAGCAGCTGTTCCGTGATGCCGCTGCCCTGATCGTGAAAAATGCTTATAAGTATTATGAAGAAGGTGATGACAGTGTACTTCCCCGCAGCATTGCTACCCGGGAAGCTTTTTTGAACGCCATGACGCTGGATATTGCCATGGGCGGTTCGACAAATACCGTGTTGCACCTGCTGGCCATTGCCCATGAAGCCGAAGTTGATTTCCGTATGGACGATATCGACATGCTTTCGCGACGGGTTCCCTGCCTTTGCAAGGTGGCCCCCAACACCCAGAAGTATCATATTCAGGATGTGAACCGTGCCGGAGGAATTCTCGGTATTCTGGGAGAACTTTCCAAGGGAGGTTTGCTGGACACTTCGGTTCGCCGGGTAGATGGTACGACATTGGCTGAAGCTATTGCCCGCTATGACATTTGCGGACAGACGGTTGATCCGGAAGCCCTCCGCATTTATTCCAGTGCACCGGGCGGAAAGTTCTGCATTACGCTGGGAGCACAGCAGCAGCGTTATGAAACGCTGGATACCGACCGCGCGGAAGGATGTATCCGGGATCTGTCTCATGCTTACAGCCGCGACGGCGGACTGGCTGTACTGAAAGGAAACATTGCTCTTGATGGCTGCGTGGTGAAGACGGCAGGCGTAGACGAAAGCATCTGGAAGTTCTCGGGACCGGCCAAGGTATTCGATTCACAGGAAGCTGCCTGTGAAGGTATTCTGGGCGGAAAGGTAGTGAGCGGAGATGTAGTCGTCATCACTCACGAAGGCCCGAAAGGAGGTCCGGGCATGCAGGAAATGCTTTATCCTACGTCCTATATCAAGTCGAAACATCTTGGCAAGGAATGTGCCCTGATTACAGACGGACGTTTCAGTGGAGGTACTTCGGGACTGAGTATCGGACATATCTCACCGGAAGCTGCCGCAGGCGGAAATATCGGAAAGATCATAGATGGAGATATTATTGATATTGACATACCGAACCGCAGCATCAACGTACGCTTGAGCGATGAAGAACTGGCTGCAAGACCGATGACTCCTCTGACCCGCGACCGTCAGGTTTCGAAAGCGTTGAAGGCGTATGCCAGCATGGTAAGCTCAGCCGACAAGGGAGGAGTAAGAATGATTTAAAAAAGGAGAAAACTATGGCAAAGGAAAAAATAACAGGATCAGAAGCGTTGATGCGCTCGTTGGAACATGAAGGAATCAAGACTATCTTCGGTTATCCGGGCGGGGCAATCATGCCTGTTTTCGATGCGTTGTATGATCATCGGGATAAATTGAATCACATACTGGTTCGCCATGAACAGGGGGCAGCTCACGCGGCTCAGGGCTTTGCCCGCGTTTCGGGAGAAGTCGGAGTCTGCCTGGTGACAAGCGGTCCCGGTGCGACCAATACCATAACCGGAGTGGCGGATGCCATGATTGACAGCACACCGATTGTTGTCATTGCCGGACAGGTAGGAGCAAGTCTGCTGGGAACAGATGCCTTTCAGGAGGTGGACCTGGTAGGTATTACTCAGCCTATTTCGAAATGGAGCTATCAGATTCGCCGGGCAGAGGATGTAGCCTGGGCTGTATCACGCGCCTTCTATATTGCAAGAAGCGGACGTCCGGGCCCTGTTGTACTGGATTTTGCAAAGAATGCCCAGCAGGAACTGACTGAATACGAACCGGTAGACGTTGATTTTATCCGCAGTTACGATCCTGATCCGGAGACTGATCCGAAGGCCGTTGCCGAAGCGGTTGCACTGATCAATGAAGCACGCAAGCCTCTGGTACTTGTCGGACAGGGAGTGGAACTGGGCAATGCACAGGAAGAACTCCGGGCCTTTGTGGAGAAAGCAGACCTGCCGTGCGGCTGTACGTTGCTGGGACTTTCGGCCTTGCCGTCCGATCACCGTCTGAACAAAGGAATGTTGGGCATGCATGGAAATCTGGGACCGAACGTGAAGACCAATGAATGTGATGTGTTGATTGCGGTCGGAATGAGATTCGATGACCGTGTGACCGGCAAGCTGGAGACTTACGCGCGTCAGGCGAAGGTGATCCATCTGGATGTTGATCCTTCCGAAATCAGCAAGAATGTGGCAGTGGATGTTCCTATATTGGGAAACTGTAAACGTACGCTGGCCTTGCTGACAGAACTGATTCAGGCGCAACGTCATACAGAGTGGATTGAAAGCTTCCGTCCGTACGAAGAAAAAGAATATACTCAGGTAATCGATCGGGAAATCCATCCGAAGGAAGGCCCGTTGAATATGGGTGAAGTGGTACGCAAAGTAAGTGAGGCAACCCGTAATGAGGCTATTCTGGTGACAGATGTCGGTCAGAATCAGATGATGGCCTGCCGTTATTTTAAGTTCACAAAGAACCGGAGCGTGGTAACGTCCGGCGGTATGGGAACGATGGGATTCGGCCTTCCGGCTGCCATCGGAGCTACATTCGGACGCCCTGACCGTACGGTATGCGTCTTCATGGGCGACGGGGGACTCCAGATGACCATGCAGGAACTGGGAACAGTCATGGAACAGAAGGCACCGGTAAAGATCATTCTGCTGAACAATAATTATCTGGGTAATGTACGCCAGTGGCAGGCAATGTTCTTCAATCGCCGTTATTCGTTCACACCGATGATGAACCCCGACTACATGCAGATTGCGTCAGCTTACGGTATTCCTTCGCGCCGCGTGGCAGAACGCGGAGAACTGGAGGAAGCCATCCGCGAGATGCTTGACACCGACGGCCCGTTCCTGCTCGAAGCCTGTGTCATTGAGGAAGGAAACGTGTTGCCGATGACTCCTCCGGGAAGTTCGGTAAACTATATGATGTTGGATTTGGATTGTTAAGAGGAGTATAGGATTATGGACAACAAGACTTTATATACGATTATCGTTCATTCGGAAAACATTGCCGGTATTCTGAACCAGATTACAGCTGTGTTTACCCGTCGGCAGATTAACATTGAGAGCCTGAATGTGTCGGCTTCTTCCATCAAGGGGGTACATAAATACACCATTACCTGCTGGACGACGCATGACATTGTGGAGAAGGTAGTCAAACAGATTGAAAAGAAGATGGATGTCATTCAGGCTCATTACTTTTCAGACGATGAAATTTTCTTGCGTGAGATTGCCATGTACAAGGTTTCCACACCGGAATTCCAGGCTAATCCCGAGGCTTCGAAGGTGATCCGCCGTTACAGCGCCCACATTGTGGAGGTGAATCCTGTCTTTTCCATTGTCGAGATGACGGGCATGAGCGATGACATTACCTCGCTTTACCAGGAGCTGAAAGCCCTGAACTGTGTGCTTCAGTTCGTGCGCTCGGGAAGAATCGCCGTTTCCACCAGCTGTTTTGAACGGGTCAATGAATACCTGGCCCACCATGAAGAAAGATACAGAAACCAAAAATAAACAGAATGATGTCTGACGAAAATAAAGTAGGAACCTATCCGTTTGTAGCTGAACCGTTCCATGTGGATTTCATGGAACGCCTGACGATGGGAGTGCTGGGAAATCATTTGCTGAACTGTGCAGGATTTCATGCGGCTGAAAGAGGCTTCGGCATTGCAACCCTGAATGAGAACCATTATACCTGGGTGTTGTCCCGTCTGGCTATCGAGATGGAGGAAATGCCCCGGGCATATGAGAAATTCAGTGTGCAGACGTGGGTGGAGAATGTTTACCGTCTGTTTACGGACAGAAACTTTGCCATCCTCAACCAGGAGGGAAAGCCCATCGGCTACGCCCGTTCCATTTGGGCGATGATCAGCATGGAAACCCGTAAACCTGCCGATCTGCTCACGCTGCATGGCGGAAGCATTACGGATTATGTCTGCCAGAAGGATTGTCCGATTGCCAAGCCCGGCCGCATCAAGGTGGAAGAACAACAGGCATTGGACGAGTATAAGATCCGTTACAGCGACATTGATCTGAACGGGCACGTGAACAGTGTGAAGTACATTGAGCACATTCTCGACCTTTTCCCGATGGAATGGTTCCGGCAGAAGACTGTGAAGCGCTTTGAAGTGGCCTATGTGGCTGAAAGCTATTACGGAGATACTTTAAGTTTCTACCGGCAGCAGATCAGTGAAAACGAATTTGATATTGAAGTGAAGAAGAACGGCCAGGAAGTCGTTGTTCGCAGTAAAGTGATATTTAACTAATTGTTTTAATAACTTGCGGTCCGCAAGGGCTGCTTAAAAGATTGAATTGAAAATGGCACAGATGAATTTTGGCGGTGTTATGGAAAATGTCGTAACCCGCGAAGAGTTTCCATTGGAAAAAGCACGTGAAGTATTGAAAAATGAAACCATCGCCGTTATCGGTTACGGAGTACAGGGACCGGGTCAGTCACTGAACTTGCGCGACAATGGCTTTAATGTGATTGTCGGTCAGCGTCAGGGCAAGACTTACGAAAAGGCCGTGGCTGACGGATGGGTACCGGGCGAAACTTTGTTCAGCATTGAAGAAGCCTGCAAGCGTGCTACCATTATTCAGGTGTTGCTGTCCGACGCTGCTCAGATTGCCTGCTGGCCTACCATCAAGCAGTATCTGACTCCGGGCAAGGCCCTGTATTTCTCACATGGATTTGCCATCACATACAAGGAACGTACAGGAATTGTTCCGCCTGCTGATGTAGACGTTATCATGGTTGCTCCGAAAGGTTCCGGTACATCTTTGCGTACCATGTTCCTGGAAGGACGCGGACTGAACTCTTCTTACGCTATATTCCAGGATGCTACCGGACGTGCTTTTGAGCGTGTGATAGCACTGGGTATCGGTGTAGGTTCAGGTTATTTGTTTGAGACTACCTTCAAACGGGAAGTTTATTCAGACCTGACCGGTGAACGCGGTACGCTGATGGGGGCTATTCAGGGACTGTTGCTGGCACAGTATGAAACCCTTCGCGAACACGGACATACTCCGTCGGAAGCTTTCAACGAAACAGTTGAAGAGCTGACTCAGTCACTGATGCCGCTGTTTGCACAGAAAGGTATGGACTGGATGTATGCTAACTGTTCAACAACCGCACAGCGTGGTGCTCTGGACTGGATGGGCCCGTTCCACGATGCTACAAAACCGGTTTTTGAAAAACTGTATAAGTCAGTAGCTGACGGTGAAGAAGCACAGCGCTCTATCGATTCTAACTCTCAGCCGGACTATCGTGAAAAACTGAACGAAGAGTTGCGTCAGTTGCGCGAGAGCGAAATGTGGCAGACTGGTGCCGTAGTTCGTAAATTGCGTCCGGAAAACAACTGATCTGGTTGTTGGACTTAAAAGGGCGGGGGAGCCCGTCACGGGAAGAGAAGCCGGAAGCCTGGAGGGGCTGCTGATTCTCTTCCCGTTTTTTGGCCGGGAGGCAGATCGTCACCAGGCGGTTTCCCGCTGCTGTTAAACCATTAAACGTAGTAAGAAAATGAACAGAGAATTCTTAGAATTGATCAAGACTCGTCGCAGCTGCCGGAAGTATAAACCGGAACAGATTACAGACGAAGAATTACAGGCCGTGCTGGAAGCAGGAACTTATGCGCCGACTTCACGCGGCATGCAGTCGCCTTATATTGTGGCAGTGCAGAATCCTGCTTTGCGCGAACAGCTGGCAGCCATGAATGCCCGTGTGATGGGTACGACTTCCAATCCGTATTATGATGCACCTACTTATGTGCTGGTGCTGACTCCGGCTGATGCCAACAATCCGATTCAGGATGGCAGTTGCGTACTCGAAAACATGATGCTGGCTGCCCATTCCATCGGTCTGGCCAGTTGCTGGATTCACCGTGAGCGTGAGATGTTCTCAACGCCTGAAGGAAAAGCTTTGCTGAAGGAATGGGGATTGCCCGACGGACTGGTTGGTATCGGAGCTTTGGCACTGGGTTATCCGGATGGAGATCCGGGCCAGGCAAAACCGCGGAAAGAAGGCTATACACGTGTGATCCGGTAAGTCTGTGCGGGGCATTGTATGACGATAAAAAAAGCTCTCCAGCTTTTTTCAAAATGTTTCGGCGTATAAAAAAAACGTTTCGGCGTTTTACTCTAAACGCCGAAACGTTTTTTTTGACCCTTTTTCAGCCGTCTGGCCGGAAGGATCATGCTTCAACCGGTAGAAGCTGTCTTATTTCTTTTCAGGAGCCGGGATGCTGTCTGTCGGCTGCTGACCGCTGCGCGGCAGGTCTGTCAGCTCATCACGGTAAGCCTTGTAACTGTCCTTTTTCTGAGTGTAGGCTGTAAAGGTTACGGCATCGGTTCCGCTGAAATGAATTTCTCCGATTTCTTCTCCGTTGGAACCAACGACAGCATCTGTCGGAAGATTCTTGAAAGTTCCGTTCCATTCAAAGTATTCACCGCTTCCGAAATCTTCATATGTACATTTCATGGTATATCCGTCTCCGCGTGTGCCGATGGTGATAACGGTATCATCTGCACCGGTCAGGTTTCCGTATTTACCGGTAATGTCGCCCGAGATGTCTTCTTCAGAACAGGAAGCGATACATGTAATCAGGAAAAGAGTAGCCATCAGGCTGCTCGCCAGGCGGAACCATCTGTTCCGTCGGATGGATTGTGAATTGTCTGTTTTCATTGTTTAGTTATTGAGTTTAGAATAAAACAAAACAGGAGGGCGGATGTTCGCCCGTAAAAAAACTTCAGGCAGAGGACGGCGGTCTGCAAGACAGTTCCGGAAAAATCTCCGGAGAATGTTTGCTTCGTCTGGTGACGAGAAGAACCGTAAATCCTGTGCCTGAAGTGATTCGTCTATTGAATAGCGGGATCAGCCGCGATGATTACTTCGCTACACGTTCCAGCCATCTTACCATAGACAGCATGACGATCATTGAGCAAGCCGTTGCGCCGACGAACACCAGCCAGCATACCCAGATAGGTACTGAGGTGTAGAGAATACCGCCGATGAACAGCAAAGAGTTTCCGATAGCTGTTGCGGCCAGCCAGCAACCCTGCATCAGTCCCTGCAAATGAGGAGGAGCTACTTTCGATACGAAAGAAAGACCCAGCGGAGAAATGAAGAGTTCGGCAACGGTCAGGATGAAGTAAAGTCCGATCATGATCCACGGAGTTACACGGATTGCATTGATGGCTTCAGTAGACATGGTGCTGAGTTCGTCCTTGGCAGGAAGTGTCAGTGAGAACACTGTCAGGAAGATGTAAGCCAATGCAGCGATACCCATACCGATAGCGATCTTCATCGGAGTAGAAGGTTCTTTTCCTTTTGCTTTTAAAGATGTGAAGATCCACATGATCAGCGGAGTCAGTGCAACAACAAAGAACGGATTGACAGACTGGAAGATTTCAGCGCCCTTGATCTGGGTAAATCCAAGATCAATGTTGATGACGCTCAGGTCTACATAGTCGCGTGCAAAGTAAGTCAGTGAATAACCGTTCTGGTGGAAAGACAGCCAGAAGAAGATAACCACACCGAATACGGCGAACAGGGCGTAGATGCGCTGACGGATTTCCGTAGCACTCATCTGAACTTCTTCTTTGGTTACAGTCTTTGCAGAAGCAGCTTCCACAACCTTCTTTCCCGGATCGGGGAATTTGCTCTTATTGGCAAGGTAAATGACCAGAGAAACCAGCATGGCAACGATAGCGGCCATGAATGCATAATGGAATCCGCGGCTGAACACGTCCAGATAACTGTTGGCAAAAGCAGTCATGTCGGTAACCTGAGTACCGTCGAGTGATACGGTATTTGCCAGGGTAGTCAGCTTTTCCAGTTCCTGCGGAATCATGTTCTGTCCCTGTTCCAGATACTTGTGGCAAAGTTCCGGCAAGGTTGCATCATAGTCGAAGTGGTTTACCTTCAGCCACCAGTTACGGACACCGATAGCGATGAACGGAGCGAAGATAGCGCCCACGTTGATAAACATGTAGAAGATCTGGAATCCGGCATCACGCAGGCTGGAGTACTTTTCATTGTCGTACATCTGTCCCACCAATGCCTGGAGGTTTCCTTTGAAAAGACCGTTACCGAAAGCAATGACAGCAAGGCCCAGACAGGTCAGTCCCAGATACAAAGGCATGTTGGGAACCGGTGTCGGAGTTGGAATGGCAATGATCAGATAACCCAAAGCCATCAGCAGAAGGCCGACCAGAATGGTTCCTTTAAAGTTTTTTGTTTTGTCTGCAATGATACCGCCCACCAGTGCCAGCAAATAGATGGAAGCATAGAAAGCGGAATAGATATAGCCGGTAGTCGTTTCAGACAATCCGAACTTGGCTGAAATGAAAAGAGTCAGGATAGCCATCATGATGTAGAAGCCGAAACGCTCTCCCATGTTGGCCAATGCCGCAGCAACGAGTCCTTTTGGATGTTTGTTGAACATAGGTTAATGAAGATTTTAAATTAATATTAGTGTTATTGTTCGCAAAGTTAAGACTTTTTTATGAAGAACCATGTTCCTCGGTGTTTAATTTATTCCTGGATCATCTTTTGCAGCTTGCCTGCCAGGAGGAACAGGATAACGGCTGCAGCTCCGCTCATGAAGACAAACAGCATGAAGAAATCAAACAGATTCTCCACCTGATATCCGAGGAAGCTTTTGGCTACTCCGGCTTCGGGGTAATAGCCGCTGAGCATGCCTGCAAATTTATTGGCTGCCGACGTACTGAGATACCATACTCCCATTAATAAGGAAGAGAAGCGTGCCGGAGAGAGTTTATATACCAGTGAAAGTCCGATAGGAGCCAGGCAGAGTTCGCCCATTGTATGAATCAGATACAAACCGGTAAGCCAGATCATGCTGACCTTGACTCCGGGTTCGACGTGTTTCACTCCAAAAGCAATGAACAGGTAACCCATAGAAAGAAGGAAAAGTCCGATGGCCTGCTTGCGTGGGGAACTGGGTTCCAGTCCGCGCTTGCCCAGGAATGACCATACGGCAGCCAGTACAGGAGCCAGTGTGACGATCATGATCGGATTGAACGACTGGAAATAAGCAGCCGGCATTTCCCAGCTTCCGATGTGACGGTCGGTCTGTTCGTCGGCAAAGAAGGTGAGTGAGGCACCGGCCTGTTCATAGGCTGCCCAGAAGAAGATGACGAAGAATGCAATGATGTAAATCACTCCGATGCGGACCTGTTCGAGGCGGGTCAGTGAACGGTCGGTGATGATCAGCAGAGGCATGATGATGGCAGTTGCATAAATCAGTGATCCGATCCAGTCAGCATCTGCAAAGATCCCTTTGTCCATTGCGTTCCAGTTGACGGAAAATAAAAGTGTCAGTGCCACAGTGCCGGCAACCATTAACCATGTGCGGCTGTTGCTGGCCGGAGACTGCTGTGTCTGTTGTTTCTTTTCGTGAGATACGGCCGGAGCCATGCCTACCGGATTACCGTCCGGATCACAGATGTATTTGTTTTTGAACAGCTGGAATACAGTTGCTCCCAGCAGCATACCGATACACGCTGCGAGAAATCCCCATTTGAAGTCTTCCGGATGTCCGGTGTTTCCCAGCAGTCCGCATACCAGCGGAGCGAGGGTAGAGCCTACATTAACACCCATATAGAAGATGGTGAAAGCAGAGTCTTTACGGTTATCGTCTTCCCGGTAAAGCCGTCCGACCATGGTCGAAATGTTTGGCTTGAAGAATCCGTTACCCAAAATAAGCAGTCCCAGTCCGCAGAACATCAGATATTTTGCCAGTTCTGCCTGCTGGTAATAACAGGCACTCAGAAACAAAAGGAACTGTCCGAGAGCCATTGTCAGTGCACCGGTTACGATGGAGCGACGGTTACCCCAGTAGCGGTCGGCAATGTAGCCGCCGATGAGCGGTGTCAGATAAACCAGTCCGGTGTAACTTCCGTATACCTGTGATGCTGTTTCTTTATCAAACAGCAGGGCCTGTACCATGTAAAGCATGAACAAAGCCCGCATTCCATAATAGCTGAAGCGCTCCCACATTTCGGTAACGAACAGCAGATATAATCCTTTAGGATGCCTTTTAGTGTTATTCATTTGCCTTTTATAGAATAAAATGTTAGTAAAAAAGATATTTGGCGTGCAAAAATAGCAAAAAAAACCTTTTTCGCAAAATCTTGAGAATATTGGAGTCTGCGGAAAGGGCTGTGAGCCTCTGAGTAAATAAAAATCTGCCGATACATGGGAATAATTGAATTCTTTTCTATCTTTGCAGAAATAATCATAAAACTTAAAATAATTAGAATACTATGGATTCAATGAATCAGATCGTTCTGAAGTTCCCAGAAGTCGGGGAAGTCGAGAGTATCAAACCGTTAACATCGGGACTTATCAACCAAACCTATTTGGTAAGAACCACAGATAAGGCTGCTGCCGATTATATTTTGCAGTGTATCAATCATAATATCTTTACGGATGTAGAAATGCTTCAGCATAACATTGAAGCTGTAACAGCTCATATCCGCAAGAAACTGGAAGCTGCCGGTGAAGACGATATCGACCGCAAGGTGTTGCGTTTTGCCAAGACTGCAGAAGGAAAGACCTATTATTTTGACGGAGAGAAATACTGGCGTATGTGCGTCTTTATTCCGGGTTCACAAACGCTGGATGCTGTAACTCCTGAATCTTCTTATCTGGTAGGATTGAAGTTCGGTGAATTTGAAGCGATGCTGGCCGACCTGCCGGAAAAGTTGGGTGAAACTATTCCTGATTTCCATAACATGGAGTTCCGTATGAAGCAGTTGCGTGAGGCTGTTGCGGCCGACAAGGCAGGCCGTATGGAAAAAGTTGGCGGACTGGTTGCAGACATTGAGAAAGATGCAGACGAAATGTGTTGTGCAGAGCGCTTGTATCGTGAAGGCAAGTTGCCGAAGCGTATCTGTCACTGCGATACCAAAGTTAGCAACATGCTGTTTGATGACAAAGGCAACGTACTTTGTGTGATCGACCTGGATACCGTAATGCCTAGCTTTGTATTCTCTGATTTCGGTGATTTCCTCCGTTCTGCTGCCAATACAGCTCAGGAAGATGAACCGGATCTGACAAAAGTAAATTTCAATATCGAAGTGTTCAAGCCGTTTGCAAAAGGTTATATCGAATCTGCAAAGAGCTTCCTGACTCCTCTGGAAATCGAGCTGTTGCCGTATGCAGTGACTTTGTTCCCTTACATGCAGGCTGTACGTTTCCTGGCTGATTATATCAACGGGGATACTTACTATCAGATCAAATATCCTGAACATAATTATGTACGTACACTGGCTCAGTATAAACTCTATCAGGAAGCGAAGAAAGCTGTACCTGAAATGAAAGCATACATTGCTTCTCTTCTGGGCTGACCGTAAGTCTTAAGGATCATATAAACAGGAAATAAGGGATGACTCTCTTGTTTCCTGTTTTTTTTATTGGTCTTGTCACTTTGGTTGGATAAGTGTCTGATCATATTTTGGAGCATCTTTCATTTTTTGATTCTTTTTGTTCTTCCTTAAGAAAGAGTCTGGAACTAAAAGATTGAAATTCTTGTTTTGTTTATCAAACTGATGCTTCTTCTTCAAATATTTTTGTAAGAAGATTGACTGGAGAAAATCTGGTTTCGACCTGAATCTTTTTCAGTTCGCCAGGAGAGTATTTTTTCTAATCTAAAAATGTTTATTGAATGTTTAAGTTAGGACAAAAAGACTTTATGGTTTACATGTCCTCGGTGATTACCCGTTTGCGGAAAATGGAGCGGATGGGCACCCTGCATGTTTACCGAAGCACCCTGAATCGGATAGTTGATTTTATGGGTGACCATTCTCTTTCCCTTGAGGAAATCAATCCTTTGTGGCTTCAGGCCTTTCAGAGTTATCTCCAGGGACGCAGGCTGAATTGGAATACCATTTCTACCTACATGCGTGTCATCCGGGCCGTATATTACCGGGCCGTTGATGAAGGTGTAGCCCCTTTTCAGCCGCGGCTGTTCCGCGGAGTCTATACCGGTACGCGAGTCAATGTGAAGCGGGCTTTGAGTGAGCGCACTCTGCGCAGTCTGCAGACTCCCATATCCTCTTCGCCGGATCTGGACTACACCCGTTGTCTGTTTCTGTTGCTCTTTATGTTGCGGGGAATTCCTTTTGTCGACATTGCCTATATGCGTCGTTGCGATCTGAAGGAATCCAAACTGACTTATCGTCGCCGTAAAACAGGTACCTGGATGAGTGTTCGTATTGAGCCTGAAGCCCAACAGCTTATTGCCCGTCTACAAAGTAAGAATCCCAATTCTTTCTATCTTTTTCCGTTTGTCACGGCAGAGGGTGAGGAAGGCTATCGTCAGTATGGTAATGCCCTCCGGCGTTTTAATAGCCAGCTGAAGAAACTCTCACGCCTGATATCAGGTTGTCCGTCTCTGAGCAGCTATTCGGCCCGTCACAGCTGGGCTACGGTTGCCAATTACCGGAACTTCCAGCCGGAACTGATCAGTAATGCCATGGGTCACTCATCCGTGAAGGTGACAGAGACTTATTTTATGAAACATTCAGACGAAAAAATTGATGAGATGAATAGAAGTATTCTTACTTATCTATTTGTTTAATAGAATGTTATATGTCCGTTACTTTGTAGGTAACGGGTGTTCCATTTTTGTTACGGCAAAGGTCGTTTTTTTTTACAAGAAAAACAAACTTAAATATATTTTTAACAACCGAATAGTATAATTTTTAACAAAATAGAATTTCTGTGTCTTATGGTAATAAAAATATTCCAACAGATTAAGTATGGACATAAGGCATTGCTCCACAAAGGCTACGCAATCCCCTGCGGAAATAATCTTTATGCCTTTTATTTAACATTAGGCTGATAAAGTATTCTATAAAAGGTTAAAAAGTGAATAGGAAAGGCATCTGCCGTTACCTACAAAGTAATGGGATATATAATAAGGTAGAATTGAATTACTATATTATGTATAGGGTACGGTATTTAACACTACTGGCTTTGTTTTCTTCTTGCTTTTGTGGAGGAACACCCCTGCAGGCCTTCTGTTCACAGAATCATCTTGAACGACAGGCTGACTCTGTCATACTTTTTCGGTTTGTACCGAAAAAGCTAATGTTCTATTCTCCTTTTGCAGGAAATGATAAGGCAATAGCGGAAGCCGCTAAGCTGATAGAACAACACCGGGATCTTATTCGTGAGGGTAAGGCCTGGATTGTGATACGCGGTTTCTGCGGATCTTATCCTTCAAGGACAGAGAATTTGCGTGCGGCCAAGAATCGCAGCAATCAGGTGAAATCTTATTTTATTACCCATCATGGAATGAAGGAGGATTATTATCGTACCGCCAATACGGATGAATCCTACCGGGGAAGTAAGGATGTGGTTGCCTTGATGGGTTTGGAATATTCCGATACTTATAAAAAAGCATTGGAACAGGCTGCACAGGCCCGCCGGGACAGTCTGGAACGTCTGCGTGCTGACAGTCTGGCTGCTTTGGAACTGAAACGTGCCGAAGCCTTGCGTCTGGAACAACTCCGCGCCGACAGTCTGGCTGCTCTTCAGACTGCGGATTCTGTCGCTCAGGCTGCTGCACTCCCTGTGTCATCCGGACAGAGTGAATCCGCTGAAAAGCCTGAACGTGTCTATGTCCCGACTCCATGGTATATCAAGAGCAATCTGATTTACGACGCGATTCTTATGCCCTCCTTGGAAATAGAGTATCGCATCAATGATCGCTGGTCGGCTGCTGTGGAAGGTAATATGGCCTGGTGGCACAACAATGGGAAACACAAATACTATCAGCTGGCTACGATACTTCCCGAAGTCCGTTACTGGTTCAAGCCTCAGGGGGCACGCCGCGGTCATTATGTCGGTCTGTTTGGCGGTGGGGGCTGGTATGACCTGGAAAACGGAAGCAAAGGCTATAAAGGCGAAGGCGGTATGGTAGGCGTAAGCTATGGCTATATGTTCCCTGTAGGAAAATATCTGGCTTTCGAAGCCGGTGCCGGGGTGGGGTATCTCACAGCGAAATACGAAGAATATCTGCCGTTGGACGGCCATTATGTATATCAGCAGACCAGCCGTACGAACTGGTTCGGTCCGGTGAAACTGAAGTTTGCACTGGTATGGAACATCGGTCGCTGGATGGAGAAAGGAGGCAGGAAATGAAACCTCTGGTAAAAATTGTACCGCCGTTACGGATAATCGGAATCCTGTTGCTTGCGCTGACCGGGTGTCGCAAGGAACTGTGTTATACCCACGATGAACATTCTTACAGCGTAAAAACTCATGTAAAAGCTGACTGGGAGCAGGAGTGGGAACGTACTTACTATGTAAACTGGGAGGAAGTATGGCAGGAAGAATGGCCCCGTGAATACAATGAGTTCCGCCCTGATCCCGGAACCGGTATACGTGCTCTGGTTTATACTGACGGGAAAATGTCGGAATCCAATCTGGAGCAGGAAGGGGGACGTCTTCATATGTCGGAAGGTACGCATACCCTGCTCTTCTATAATAATAATACGGAATACATCGTGTTTGATGAGGTGGCAAGTTCGGCTACGGCTACGGCAACTACCCGTACCCGCACACGGAGTAACTTTACAACTCTTCATGAAGGCGAACGTACCATTACTCCGCCCGACATGCTGTATGGTGCTTTTGTACGTGAATATACGGCTGAAAAGACGCTGGAGGCTGTTTCCCTTCCTGTTGAAATGCGCCCGTTGACGTACAGCTATCTGATCCGTTACCGTTTTGCATCCGGTCAGCAGTATGTAGCTCAGGCACGCGGTGCGCTGGCCGGTATGGCTGAAAAGGTGTATTTGCAGGACGGGCATACTGACGGGACTTCCGCTACGCTGTTGTTTGACTGCAAGGTAGATGAGGTTGGTTGTACGGCTCTGTTGCAATCATTCGGAGTACCTGACTATTCCTACACAGACGGCTATACTACCGATCAGACCAATAAATCCTATGTATTGAGTCTGGAAGTGCAGCTGAAGAACGGTAAAAAGCTGGATTACACGTTCGATGTCAGTCGGATGGTTCAGGCGCAGCCCCGTGGGGGAGTGATTCAGGTGACCGATATCGTGGTGGGTGATGAAGACGGGCAAGGCGGAAATGGAGGATTCGATGTAAGTGTAGACGGCTGGGGAGATCAGATTGATATACCCTTGCCTTTAGGATAAAAAAGAAAAGCGATAAGTAAAAGAATAAGTACAATTTAAAAATCTGAGAATTATGAAAAGAAGTTTGTTTATGCTTGGCGTGGCTGTAGCAGCATTGTCAGGCTGTAGCCAGAGTGAGATTCTGGAAGTGGCAGAAGGTAGAGCGATCGGTTTCAGCTCGTTTGTGAATAACAATACGAGAGCGGTGAACGAAGTTACCAAGGATAATCTGTCAGAATATTATGTATTTGGTAAATATCAGGGTGGTGAAGTTTCTGATTGGAGTGGCCAGGCTTTTAATAATGAGCTTAATACAACTCTTTATTATTGGCAACCTAGTATGACTTACCGTTTCGGAGCATATGCAGATGGTGATGGTGGAAAGATTGCAAGTTCGGGAGAGGGTGCAACAGTAAGTTTTAATGCGGCAATTCCAAAGTTGACTTTTACAAATTACACTCCAGATGATGCCAAAGACCTGGTAGCTGCTGTGACAGGAGATGAAACTGCTGATACTTACATTGCGAGTTCTGAAACAAAAGTTCCATTGAATTTCAAGCATCTGTTGAGCCAGGTAAAATTGACTTTTACATCTACGGCTGCTGCAACTTATAAACTGACCATTTCGGATGTTAAAATTGAGAGAGCTGTCTCTACCTGTACTGGTGAATATACTACTAGTGGTGTAACCTGGAATACAGATGACACTACGACCAAGAATGGATATGTTTATGATTTTTTCGAAACTGAAGATCGAGTAATTTCATCAGGAGTATCTCAATATCAGTCTAAACTGGTTATTCCGCAAAGTGGAACAGAACAGTTGTATGTTTATTTTACAGCTACTATTAAAGGAGAGAAACCTTCTGGATCTAAAATTTCTACCAAGAATTTCAGAGCAACATTAAAACACGATGTTGCTGATGTTGAAGCAAATGCATGGAAACCAAGCTATTGCTATAATTATATAGCTAACGTTGAGATTACAGATATTGTAGATAATAAGGACGATCTGGTTGAAATTGAATTTGACGTAAAAGGTGTAGAAGAATGGAAGCCTGTTGAAGCAGGAACAGTAAAAGGAAGTGAAGTTACTGAATGATTCTGAATTAACGTAACATGTATAGCCCATGCGTGCTTGGCCGCCCGCATGGGCACACTTACACCGAATTGTAAATTTATTGCAAATTACATGGAAATGATAAAGTCTGTTTATCCGATAATCCGATACATAGCAGCTGTCTGCATGGTGGCAGCCATGACGGCATGCACTTCTTCGCCGGGTGGAGAAACTGAACCTGAACTGAACGAATATCCGATTGCTTTCCAGTCTCCGCAGATGGAATCGAGAGGTGCCGTGGACGATGCTCAGGATATGAGTGACTTCCGGGTATGGGGATGGCGTACTTCTGAAAATGAATCTTCTGTGCCGGTGTTCGAAGGAGAGAAGGTGAGTGCCCGCAGTTGGACTTATGAGGGAGGAACACGTTATTGGGTGATGGACCAGACCTATAATTTCTATGCAGTGCATCCGGTATTCCCTTTGGAGGGAAATGAAACCACCGTCAATGTAACACCGTATGAAACTTTTACCATCAATGACTTTGACTGTTCCAAGACCGGCAACGAGGCTGTGGATCTGATGACGGCATCAGCAAAGGTAATTTATAAAACGGGAGAGACCCCACAGAAGGTAGGGCTGACATTTCAGCATGAGCTATGCAAAGTAGAGGTAATAGTTAAAACCGATCAGGGAGTAACTGCTACGCTTCATGAAGCGTATTTTTATGGTATGGCGGTTCATGGAACTTTGAATCAGATATCTGGCAAATCTTGGGCACTCGGAAGTGTTACCGATCAGACGAATACTCCCTACAAGAAGGTGACGGAAGTAGAACTGAAGCCTGTCAGCCAGTTAAGCCTTTTTGATGAGATGCTGCTAATTCCTCAAAAATGTGCAGGTGTAAATTTGGTTGTGAAGTTTACCCGAAGTGGAGATAACTTGACTGAAACAATTGATTTTAACAAGTTTATTCCGGAATGGTCTGTCGGGCAAAACTATCGCTTTGTTCTGACTATTGAAGCTGAAGCAATTACTTTCGGAAGCTTTACTGTCGATGAATGGGGAGAAACAAATACAGGAGGAAATATTAATATTGGAAAATAAAACTACGTGATATGAACAGACAGTTACAGATTCATATGCTGACGTTATGTCTGCTGGTCTTGCTTGCAGTTTCCTGTAAGCAGGACGATTGTGGCAGTCCGGCGGGATATTCTTCTGAGATGATTGTTTTTACTTCTCCTTATACTTTGACCCGTTCTGATGCCCTGCGATATGGTAGTTTCCGCAGTGGCGATAAAGTAGGAGTCCTGGGATTCTGTAAGGCCGAAAATGGGGGAATGAATTACAGTTCCTCTCCCTGGAATACAAAGAAAGTTTTTTGTATTCCGGAAGTCTTTTATAATCAGCAGCTGACTTATGGCGAAGCTGGTTTATGGACTTATCAATGGAGTGAAGTTGGACATGTTGACTATTTACATCCCTGGTATGATGATCCGGAATATACTTATTCATTTTTTGCTTATTACCCTTATGCTGAAATAGTCAATAATGGTTTGGGCACTATTCACAATCAAAATGGAGTGAGTATGGGAACTGTCCGGATAAGTGGGGAAGAGGTTAAAGGTGATCCAACAATTACCTATACAATGCCTTTTGAAGGTTCTGGAGAACTGAATTGGCAATTGGTACCAGACTTGATGCTGGCCTATAAATTAGACCATCAAATGAATGATGGGCCGGTTGGATTGAATTTTCGTCATTTGTTGTGTGCTTTCGAATTTAAGGTAAATAACTATAATCTGGAGGAGGTTACAATCAGTAGTCTGAAAGTCAGTGGAAAAGACTTTTATAAAGAAGTGACAGTAAAGGGACAGCAAAGCGGATATGATATCGGGACTGGACGTTATAGCGGAACTTTTGATGTTTTATCTACCTATAATGAAAAGGGATTTGTATGTCCTCCAGGGGAGAAACGAGAAGGCAGTGATGAAGTGATACCTGCTACAGTCTCTATAACAACAGACGGATCAGTTGGTCCTGACGGAGATCCTGTTGATTTGCTTTTTATCCCCAATGAACATGGAAAGTTGACTGCGGATGATAATGAAAGCCTGAATCTTATTGTTACAGTAGATGGTTATCAGCAGAATGTTTCCATGAATCTGAAAGATGCAACCTTTAAAGCGGGTGTGCGAAGTATATTCAGTATTAATATTGTTGGGAATGATATTTATCTGCAGGTGGAGACCGATGGTAACTGGAACGACGGAGGAGATAGTGATATTGCATTTGAATAGATAGAAACAGTAAAAGTATTACGGAACTATGAAGTATAATAATTATATAGGACATATTGCGGTAGTTTGCTGGATGTTATTGTTCGTATCATCCTGTTCTGGCGAATGGTCTGAATCTTCCATAGGGAATTTGAATCCCGGTGATGTTGCTTTACAGTGGATACCAGCCAATATGGCCATACATCAGGTTAATACGCGTGGAACCGATCCTAAGACTGCAGCTGAACAACAGATTAATAATATTCATGTTTTTGTGTTTGATAAAGATGGTAATTATTTGACTGCACAAGGAAATGATGCTTTTCAGGGTTACCGTTATCAGGAAGGTAATTCTACGATGGTATTTAACAGGGACATGTTTAATCAGTCAACGCAAGATCCTTCCCTGGCTAAGGTTTTTGTTCTGGCTAATATGCCAAAAACTACTTTTACAGATGGAAATAATGATGGACGGCCTGATGAAATAGATAATATGTCGGCATTACAGTCTTTTGTCTTTAACTTACCTGTATTCAGTGCTACTCTGCCGGAAGACGGTTTGCCTATGGCTGCGTGGAATGATGTTGATCTCAGTCCTAATCCAGAGGGAAGTACCAGTGTCAGGGTTCATACTATGCAGTTGAAATCACTTATGGCCCGTATTGATTTGAACTTTACGTTGGAGCCGGCGCAGACTTCTGGCAGTAAGTTATATCCTTCATTGCGATTCGATCGGATTGGAGTTGGAAATTTTCCTTCCGGGGGAACTGTTGCACCTCAATTGGAAGATGAAAATGTAAAGGAAACGGATGATAAGAATCTGCGGATAGAGTTAAAATCGGCAGATATTGAGGGAGTGTCTGATTTTACCGGACATTATATCCGTGAGGGTGAGCCTCAGATGCTGACGCTTTATATGTTTGAGCATGCCCGGCTGGCTAAAGAACTCTCGGAGGCTTTTCCAGAGACTGAAAATTATCCTGCTAATATTTCAGAAGCGGATAAACAACGCTATAAAAACTGGCTGGCTAAGGAGGATGCTGCTTATATTGAATTGGAAGGTATTTATACCAATCATAATAACTATATGTATAAGGTGACATATCGTCTGTATCCCGGAGCTGATGCAATAGATGATTTTACCATAAAGAATAATTGTCAGTATAAAAATAATATTACGGTCAGTGGCATTACGGTCAATAATCAGGGGAGTGAGGCCCTGTTGGATACTCGTGTAAATATAGACACTCAAGCTAATCCTTATTTTATAGAAATGTTGCGTGAGCGTGAACACGATGCGCATTTTTGTGTCACACCTATGGATATTTATATTTATGAGGGTGGAAGTGTAACCGTAGAGATAGAGAATCCTGATAATAATAAATGGATCCGTATGGAACCGATTAATAGGGCTGCCCAGTTTGCGGGAGATGGAAAGCGAGATTATTTTACAGTTGATTTGCTGGATGATCTGGATAAAAAGTCAAATAGTAAGTTCTGTACTGTAACTTATCCTCAAGAACATTCAGGCACTTATGAGGAACGTATCTATTTTTATATTGATGAAAATGTACCGCAAGAGGGAATAACAATAAATGGTGATGATGTTCCGGCTCGTGAGGCAAAATTGCGTATCACCTATACCCGTCCGGAAGGAGAAGAAGGAACACAAGAATATAGCCGTGAAATTCCGATTCAGCAGGCAGGGATGAAAGCTGTTTATTTCAATAAATATACTGATGGTAATTTTTCAGGTGCATATAGGGATGCATATTATTTTTATATAGAAAATTATGAAGAATATCTTGAACATTATGATGGGAAAGATCAGTACGTTGATGTTCAGGAAGGATTATCATGGGGATTATTTGATATAGAAAGTGGTTTGGGAGTGGGAGATTGGGAGCCTTTTTATCAATATATGAGTTGGGGATGGAAAAATACGATGCAGATCATGCAGAAATATAGAGAAACTGGATCTTATGAAGGAGAACTTACCTTAAATGATACTCCAAGTGGTGCCGCTGAATATTGTTATAATAAAAATAAACGTAACACTAATGGGAAGGTTGTAGAAGCACGCTGGTATTTACCTACCATTTCAGAACTGGAATATGCTCTGGAGAAATATTATGGTGTGTATGATGTCTTTCAGGATAAATGGTACTGGTCTTCCAATCCTGGTGCTGCTGGTTCAAGTGGAGATAAAGGGGAAAATGCCAAGTATGCAAGAGCTACCCGAATTAAATATGATCCTTCTGACAAGGAAGCGATTGATGGATATGTGCATTATCCAAGTGATCCGGATAAACCTTATTCTGATGGATTGGGTGGTTTTGCTGATAGAAATGAAGCTTTTCGTATTCGAGCCGCTTATATTTACAAGGTTCCAAGTGATGGAGAAAGTTTCGTAGAATCATATTGATTACCCCATATTCGCTGTGAAGCGAATTCTTGCCCTTCGCTTAGCGAAGCGAAAGGGTGCTTATTTTTTTACAATAAACATTTTTTGGTTGAGAGAGGCCACGCATTTTGCGTGGCCTCTGTTTTTTGCAATAAAAAAAGCAGGCAGGAAAACAATGTCTCCTGCCTGCTTGAAATGAATTGTCATGAAAATGTTATCTTGGACAGCATTCGCCCGGCTGATGCTGGAATGGACATCCGTTTCCGGGTAATTGCTTTTCGTTGCGTTTGAAGTTACGGGGACCTGCCTGCATGTGTTTGTTGTGACGGGGTGCAGCAAACAGTTTTTCCAGCTGACGGGCATTCAGAATCTTTTCGAACTTGGCCAGATACGTTTGTTTGGTTTCTACCACTTTTTTCTGTTTGGCCAGCCGTTCTTCCAGTTGCTTTTTGATTTCAGCGTCTGTCCGTTCAGCTTTGCGCTGTTGAGGCTTCTCCTGTTTCATTTCCGTACGGCAAGCTTTGAGGGCTTCCAGATATTCTTTATACAGAGGAGCAAACTTCGCAGCCGTTTCATCGTCCAGCATCAGAGATTTCTGCATCCGGTTAATCTGCATTTCCTGACGTTGTTCAGGAGTGAGTTTCTTTTTCTGGTTCGGAGCCTGTGCGTTTTGTGCCAACATGTTTCCGCAGCTGAAGATAGCTGCCATCATTACGGTAATAAATAAGCGGTTTGTTTTCATTGTCATTTCCATTTTAAAAATACATTTATACTTCTAGCGCGCTCTTTTCCGTTAAGACAACTTCCAGTCAGGATGGTTTAGCGGGAATAACATTCTTTAGCGTTTATGCTCCTGTTTGCTTATCTCCCGTTAAAAAGGAGCTTCCTTGCAAAGGCGGATGGTTTCGCCCGTAACGGGGTGGGTGAATTCCAGTTCGGCGGCATGCAGGTAAAGGCGGTCGGTTTGATTTCCATACAATGGATCTCCCAGAATCGGACTGTCCAGTCCTTCGGGATGGGCGGCGTGCACGCGTAACTGATGAGTCCGTCCGGTGAGTGGCCAGAAGCTTACACGGGTTGTTCCGCCTGATCTTTCTTCCACACGGAAACGGGTAACCGCTTTCTTTCCCAGTTCCCAGTTGACCTGTTGCCGGGGACGGTCGGAGAAGTCCGGACAGAGAGGAAGGTCGATGGTTCCTTCGTCCTGACGGGGATTGCCCTGCAGGAGGGCTGTGTATCGCTTTCGGATCTGGCGGGTTTCAAAGAGAGCTTGCAGACATTGATGTATGTTTTTGTCTTTTGCGGCCAGCAGAAGACCGGAAGTATCCATGTCCAGTCGGTGAACCAGCAGCGGGCTGTCACTCTCGGGATAAAGTTCCTGCAATCGTTGCAGGACAGAATCCAGACCGTTTTTCCCGGGAACGGAAAGCATACCGGCAGGTTTGTTTACCACGACGATCCAGGGATCTTCGTAAATTATTTCCAGAGGAGTATCGTGGTGACGGTTTTCTACCAGTGGATTGGGATCGACTTCCAGACCGATCAGCATGTGTTTCAGGATGGGGGCACACTTTCCGCTGCAGGAAGGATAAAAATGTCCGTGACGGCGTATCTCGTTTTTCGGAGAGTTGCCCCACCAGAATTCTCCCATGGCCAGCGGTTTCAGCTGGTGAAGGTAGGCATATTGCAGCAGTTTGGGTAAGGCGCATTCACCGGTACCTGCGGGTGGAGTACCCTGAGGAGTGTCGCGGAACAGTTCACAGAGATCTTTCGATTCTCCCCGGACATTGAGCATGTGAAACTGTCCGAACAGTTCTTTTTGCAGACGGGCAGAACGGGATTTGCGCTCCTGTTTCATCTGTTCCAGCCGCTCGCGATATTGGTCTGCCTTCTCCTGCAGATGCTGCAGCTGATCTTTGAGCCGTTTTTCCAAACGTTTGTATTCGGCTTTCTGGAACTGGCTTTCCCGGATCAGCGCTTCCTGCTCTTCCGGAGTGAGAGGTTCTCTGCGCCTGGCTTCCCGGAGTGCTCTGGCATTCTTCAGTTCTTGCCGGGCACGTTCCAGTTCCTGTCCGGCGCTGTTCCGGGCATCCCGAAGGGCAGCTTCACAGGATTGATATTCCGGAGAACTTTCCAGTTCCCGGATCTGTCGGTTAATGGCTGAGATATTTGCTTCTTCTATCCGGAAGAAACCATCCGGCTGCAACAGGTCGTACACAGGAGGCACAAAGAATGGATGCAGGTTGCTTCCGGCCAGATTGCCGGAAAAGGCGGCCAGATATCCGCAGCTTCCGTCTGCCTGCTGTACGATCAGTACTCCGAACATTTTCCCCTGTTGTAGTTCCTCCTGCCAGTCATTGCGGGTACTCAGGTAGTGAAGTACCTCTTCGGCTGCCAGCCGGACGAGCGGATGGGGAGTGTAATGAAAAGGATAGGTGAAACGGACAGGCAATGGAATTCCGATTGCTTGTCCGGGTAAAGGGTGAAGATAAGAGTCAGAGGACAGTTTGTTCATGACTTAATCCATTTCCCGCTGACGGCAGAAATAGCCGGAGAATTTTTCGTCCACGTTCTCAACCGGTTGCTTGAATATACCGTAAACGGCAGAGCCTGATCCGGTCATGGAGGCATAAACAGCTCCCAGATCATAAAGTTTGTCCTTGATGGCTGCTATTTCAGGATGGCAGGGGAAAATACTTTCTTCGAAATCATTCTTCATCAGGCCTTTCCAGTTTTCGATGGGCTGGGTGGCAATTTCTTTCAGAGAAACTTCCGGATGCTTGGGATGAATGTTTGAGAATGCTTCTTTCGTTGAGATCGGAGTATCCGGTTTTACCAGTACGAGATGATATCCTTTCAGTGTAAGTTCAATCGGTTCGAAAATGTTTCCTGTGCCGGAAGCGAAGACTGGCTGATTCTGGATGAAGAACGGACAGTCTGCACCCAGCTGGGCTGCATATTGTTCCATCTCCTTTACACTCAGCCCTAACCGGAATTTTTCATTCAGCAGCTTGATCATGAAGGCACAGTCGGCAGAACCTCCTCCCAAACCGGCTTCGGTCGGGATATGCTTGAACAGGTGAATATCTACCGGCAGAATTCCGGAGTGATGCTGCCTGAGCAGGTTGAGTGCCTTTACCACCAGATTGTCTTCCGGGCTTCCGTGCAGGTTGGCACCGCTTACGCGTAGCTTATAAGGTACTTCGGCATGCTCGAGACGATTCACCTCGAGTGCGTCTTGCAGTTTGATCGGATAAAAGATGGTTTCCAGATTATGGTAACCGTCAGGACGGCGTTCTACGATATTCAGTCCTAAATTTATTTTTGCATTTGGAAATGTTATCATGGCAGGTTCTTTTTTTATTTTTCACAAATGTAATGGAAAGTTTTGAAAAATGCAGGTCTTCCGAAAGGAATTTTTATGCTCCCTCCATTCCCTGCGGGCTCTCGGCAGGGACGGAGCCGCAGAATTCCAGTGCGATAACAGGGGATTGCCGGACCCTGCCGGAGGGTGATTTGCGGAGATTTTTGAGCCTTGCAGATCAGGTGTACAAAGAAAATATTATCTTTGTGCCCCACAAAAAAGAAGATAACGAATGGCAGAGACGAAAAGAACAACGCGTGTCCCCAAAGCGGCAAAGACTAAGCCGGTGGACGAATATGGACATTTGCAGCCTCAGGCTCCGGAACTCGAGGAGGCGGTGCTGGGTGCATTGATGATTGAAAAGGATGCTTATTCCCTGGTGAGTGAAATACTTCGCCCGGAGTCTTTCTATGAACATCGTCATCAGTTGATTTATGCAGCCATTACCGATCTGGCCATTCGCCAAAAGCCGGTTGATATTCTGACTGTGACAGAACAGCTCCGTTCCCGGGGAGATCTGGATGAAGTGGGAGGACCTTTTTACATCACTCAGCTGAGTGGTAAGGTGGCTTCTTCGGCTCACATTGAATATCATGCGCGGATTATTGCGCAGAAGTTCCTGGCCCGTGAGCTGATTTCATTCACCAGTAACATCCAGACCAAAGCGTTCGATGAGACGCAGGATGTGGACGACCTGATGCAGGAGGCAGAAGGTAAGCTGTTTGAAATCTCGCAGCAGAACATGAAGAAGGATTATACGCAGATTAATCCGGTCATTCAGGAAGCTTACGAGATGCTGCAGAAAGCGGCTGCCCGAACAGACGGTCTGAGCGGTCTTTCGAGCGGTTTTCATCAGCTGGACAAGATGACATCCGGCTGGCAGAATTCCGACCTTATTATTATAGCAGCCCGTCCGGCGATGGGTAAGACTGCTTTCGTTCTTTCCATGGCCAAGAACATGGCGGTAAACAACAAAGTGCCGGTTGCCCTGTTCTCGCTTGAAATGAGCAACGTGCAGCTGGTAAACCGTCTGATCGTCAATGTGTGTGAGATACCGGGTGAGAAGATCAAGAGCGGTCAGCTTGCACCCTATGAGTGGGGACAGCTGGACTACAAGATCAAGGAACTGTATGACGCCCCGCTTTATGTGGATGATACGCCTTCTCTGTCTGTGTTCGAACTTCGTACAAAGGCTCGCCGTCTGGTACGTGAACATGGCGTGAAGATCATCATTATCGACTACCTTCAGTTGATGAATGCCAGCGGAATGTCGTTTGGAAGCCGTCAGGAAGAGGTCAGTACCATCTCGCGTTCACTGAAAGGGCTCGCCAAGGAGTTGAATATTCCTATCGTGGCATTGAGTCAGTTGAACCGTGGTGTGGAAAGCCGTGAAGGTATTGACGGAAAGCGTCCTCAGTTGAGCGACTTGCGTGAATCGGGTGCCATCGAGCAGGATGCGGATATGGTATGCTTCATTCACCGTCCGGAATATTATAAGATTTATACGGATGAAAAGGGAAATGACCTGCACGGAATGGCTGAGATTATCATTGCCAAGCACCGTAACGGTGCGGTGGGAGATGTCCTTCTGCGTTTCCGTGGCGAGTTTGCACGTTTCCAGAATCCGGACGACGAGATGATCGTACCGATGCCGGGCGAGGAGAGTCCTGCTCCTGTGTTGCGCTCGAAGATGAACAATGGTGGAGGCCAGGGATTTGTTCCTCCTCCTCCGATGGACATGGCTCCTCAGCCGGAAAACCCCTTCGGTGCACCGGTTCCCGATGTACCTTTTTGAAATGGAATGCCTTATTTTTTATTTCTTGCATTCGATATTCAATTTAAAAGTATTAAATTTGCGCATTATTCCAAAGATTTTATAAAAACTATACGATATGAATATCTCTTATAATTGGCTGAAAGAGTATGTCAATTTCGATTTGACACCTGATGAAGTGGCAGCCGCATTGACCTCAATTGGTCTGGAGACCGGTGGAGTGGAGGAAGTTCAGTCCATCAAAGGCGGTCTGGAAGGACTGGTAATTGGTGAGGTACTGACTTGTGAACCCCATCCCAATTCGGATCACATGCACATTACAACCGTGAACTTGGGACAGGGAGAACCTGTTCAGATTGTTTGTGGTGCAGCGAATGTGGCAGCCGGACAGAAGGTTGTTGTTGCTACCCTGGGTACCAAACTTTATGACGGTGACGAATGTTTCACAATCAAGAAATCAAAACTCCGTGGCGTAGAATCAAACGGTATGATCTGCGCTGAGGATGAAATCGGCATCGGAACAAGCCATGAAGGCATTATAGTATTGCCCCAGGATGTAGTGCCTGGAACACTGGCAAAGGATTATTATCAGATCAAGAGTGATTATGTACTGGAAGTGGATATTACACCGAACCGTGCAGATGCCTGCTCACACTATGGTGTAGCCCGTGACCTTTATGCATGGTTGATTCAGAATGGTCGTCAGGCTGAATTGAAGCGCCCGTCAGTGGATGCTTTCCGCGTGGACAATCACGATATGGATATTGCTGTGGAAGTGGAGAACACGGAAGCATGTCCCCGTTATGCCGGTGTGACCATTAAGAACGTAACCGTAAAGGAAAGCCCCGAATGGCTGCAGAATAAACTGCGTCTGATCGGAGTTCGTCCTATCAATAACATCGTCGATATTACAAATTATATCCTTCATGCATACGGCCAGCCGATGCACTGCTTTGATGCAGACAAGATCAAGGGCGGCAAGATTGTTGTCAAGACTTGTGCTGAGGGAACAAAATTTGTGACTCTGGATGAAGCTGAACGCACTTTGTCTGAACGCGACCTGATGATCTGCAATGCAGAAGAACCGATGTGTATTGCCGGTGTATTTGGCGGACTGGATTCAGGAACGACAGAATCTTCCACGGATGTCTTCCTGGAAAGTGCTTATTTCCATCCGACCTGGGTACGTAAGACGGCCCGTCGTCATGGATTGAGCACAGACTCTTCTTTCCGTTTCGAAAGAGGTATTGATCCTAATGGCGTCATTTATGCCTTGAAGGAAGCTGCTTTGCTGGTGAAGGAACTGGCTGGCGGTGAGATTGCTTCGGAAATCAAGGATAACTATCCTGCACCGATTGCAGATTTTGCCGTAGAGCTTTCTTATGATTATGTAAACTCTCTGATTGGAAAAGTTATTCCTGCTGAAACAGTGAAGAGCATCGTTTCCAGTCTGGAGATGAAGATTGTGGAAGAAACGGCTGAAGGACTCTCTCTGCTGGTTCCTCCTTATCGTGTGGATGTACAGCGTCCTTGTGATGTGGTGGAAGATATCCTCCGTATCTATGGATATAATAATGTGGAAATACCGACTTCCGTGAAGTCTTCATTGAGCGTGAAGGGAGAAGTTGATAAATCCGTGAAACTTCAGAACATCGTATCAGAACAGCTGGTTGGCTGCGGATTCAATGAAATCCTGAACAACTCGCTTACTGCTGCCGCTTATTATGAAGGGCTGGAAACCTATAAGCCGGAAAACCTGGTTCGTCTGATGAACCCGCTGAGCAATGACTTGAACGTGATGCGTGCGACTCTGCTCTTCGGTGGTCTGGAAAGCATCCAGCACAATGCGAACCGCAAGAATGCCGATCTGAAATTCTTTGAATTCGGTAACTGCTATCATTTCCATGCAGAGAAAAAGAATCCGGAAAAGGTTCTGGCTGCATATTCGGAAGAGTTGCACATGGGCTTGTGGCTGACCGGAAAACGCGTAAGCAACTCCTGGGCGCATGCAGATGAAAATTCTTCAGTTTATGAACTGAAAGCATACGTGTTGAACATCTTCCGCCGTTTGGGCGTGAACTTCGGCGGACTGGTATTCGGTAACCTGACCGACGATATTTATTCGGTTGCCATTTCTGTACATACCCGCGGAGGTAAGTTGCTGGCTACTTTCGGTGTGGTTTGCAAGAAGATTCAGAAGGCATTCGATATCGACAACGAGGTTTATTATGCTGACCTGAACTGGAAGGAACTGATGAAAGCCATCAAGGGTAATGCGGTAAGCTATAAGGAAATCTCCAAGTTCCCGGCTGTGAAACGTGACCTGGCACTGTTGATTGATAAGAAGGTGCAGTTTGCTGAAATCGAAAAGATTGCCTACGAAACCGATAAGAAGCTGCTGAAATCAGTAGAATTGTTCGACGTATACGAAGGCAAGAATCTGGAGGCCGGCAAGAAGAGTTACGCAGTCAGCTTCATGCTTCAGGACGAAAATGCTACGCTGAACGACAAGCAGATTGACAAGTTCATGCAGAAGCTGATCGGAAACCTGCAGAACAAACTGGGAGCTGTGCTTCGATAAAACAAAAAAACGATGCGCTACGATATCAAACCAGATCACCATATTAAAGCCAAAAGGGGGTACCTGGCAGCCTTTTACATCGAATTGTTTCTGACATTGCAGGCAGGAATGGTACTCTTTCACTTCTCTTCGAATGAAACCTGGAGAAATGTACTGGCTATTGTGGGCGGAGGATTATGTCTGTCCTTTGCAGGTGTGACTTTCTGGAAATATCGCAGGCTCGTTCAAGATAGTAAAAAGTAAGTTCATTAAAAATAAATTAAAAATATCATCCAATGGGAAGAGCGTTTGAATATAGAAAAGCTACAAAACTGAAAAGATGGGGTCACATGGCTAAGACCTTCACCCGTCTGGGTAAACAAATCGCTATTGCTGTAAAGGCTGGCGGTCCGGAACCGGAAAACAACCCGACTCTGCGTTCGGTTATCGCTACTTGTAAGCGTGAAAACATGCCGAAGGATAACATTGAACGTGCTATCAAGAACGCAATGGGTAAGGACCAGAGCGATTACAAAGGCATGACTTACGAAGGATACGGTCCTCACGGAGTAGCTGTGTTTGTAGATACTCTGACTGACAATACTACACGTACCGTAGCTGATGTCCGTTCTGTATTTAATAAGTTCGGTGGTAACCTGGGAACAACAGGTTCACTGGCTTTCTTGTTCGACCACAAGTGTGTGTTTACGTTCAAGAAGAAAGACGGAGTGGATATGGAAGAACTGATTCTTGATCTGATCGACTACAATGTAGAAGACGAATTCGATGAAGATCCGGAAGAAGGTACCATCACTATCTACGGTGATCCGAAGAGCTATGCTGCTATCCAGAAACATCTGGAAGAATGTGGATTCGAGGATGTCGGTGGTGACTTCACCTATATCCCGAACGATCTGAAAGATGTAACGGATGAACAGCGTGAAACTATCGACAAGATGGTTGAACGTCTGGAAGAATTCGATGATGTCCAGACCGTTTATACCAACATGCGTCCTTCAGAAGAATAACTTGTTTTTCATTGTTGAATCAGAGGTGTGCAGGGAATTTACTTTCTTTGTACGCCTCTGCAGTTTTATTACATATAGAAATCATCAGAACAACTTTATGAATATAGATTTTACGACTCAGGGAACGTGCAGCAAACGTATCGAAGCAGAGGTGGAAAACGGTATTGTGAAAGAGGTTCGTTTTACAGGCGGATGCAACGGAAATCTTCAGGGAATCTGTGCTCTTGTAAAGGGAATGCCGGTTGATGAGGTGATCCGTAAGCTGGAAGGTATTCGTTGCGGTTCCCGTCCGACTTCCTGCCCCGATCAGCTTTGCCGGGCGTTGCGCTCGCTTCAGGCATAGCTGTGAAACTCGTCTCAACCTGTATTTGCCAGATTCAAAAGCCCATGAAGGCTTGTATATATGGCGGATTGTTCCGTATCGTCTGGAAGAAACTCTTGTATCGACTGCATGAAACTTTAGTATCGACTGGAAGAAACTTTTGTTTCATGCAGACGAAACTTTAGTTTCATCAGGACGATACTTTTTTTTCGTCCTGTCGAAACTCTTGTTTCAACCTGTCGAAACGATTGTTTTGTCCTGATAAACTTCCTGATTCCGGCCTTCAGAGCCGGAAAAACATCCTTTCGAAGCTGATAAAATGTATGCCCGCTTCCGGCACATTATGCCGTAAATTTCAGATTATTGTGCCGAAACTTTTCCGTATGTCTATTTTCTTATTAAATTTGCAGCCTAAATTACGGGACAGAGTATCCTGTATAAAAAGGAAAGAAATAAAATTAGTATACAACAATGAGTAAGAAGTTTACCGAATATTCGCAGCTGAACCTTTCTGATATCAACAAGGAAGTGCTGAAGAAGTGGGATGAGAACGATGTGTTCTCCCGCAGTATGACAGAACGTGAGGGACATCCTTCATTTGTATTTTATGAAGGTCCTCCTTCGGCAAATGGTATGCCGGGCATTCACCACGTGATGGCACGTACGATTAAGGATACCTTCTGCCGCTTCAAGACCATGAAAGGATTCCAGGTGAAACGTAAGGCTGGATGGGATACACACGGACTGCCGGTGGAACTGGGTGTGGAAAAAGCTTTGGGCATTACCAAGGAAGATATCGGTAAGACCATTTCTGTGGCAGAATACAACAAACACTGCCGTACTGATGTGATGAAGTTCACGAAAGAGTGGACCGACCTGACTCACAAGATGGGTTACTGGGTTGATCTGGACAATCCGTACATCACTTATGACAACCGTTATATCGAGACTTTGTGGTGGCTGCTGAAACAGCTCTACGGCAAAGGCCTGTTGTATAAAGGATATACCATTCAGCCTTATTCACCGGCTGCCGGAACCGGACTGAGCTCTCACGAACTGAACCAGCCGGGATGTTACCGCGACGTGAAGGACCTGACCGTTGTGGGACAGTTCAAGATGAAGAATCCGAAACCGGAAATGGCCCAGTGGGGTACTCCTTATTTCCTGGCATGGACAACCACTCCGTGGACTTTGCCTTCAAATACAGCATTGTGTGTCGGCCCGAAGATTGAGTATGTGGCTGTACAGACTTATAATGCCTATAATGGCGAGAAAATGACGGTCGTACTGGCTAAGCCGTTGCTTTACATGCACTTCAACAAGAAAGCGGAAGAACTTTCCCTGGAAGATTACAAACCGGGTGACAAGCTGATTCCGTTCAAGGTTGTAGGCGAATACAAGGGAACGGATCTGGTTGGTATGGAATACGAACAGTTGCTCCCGTGGGTAAAACCGGTGGAAGTGACCGAAGACGGCGGATGGCGTGAGGCTGCTGCCAAGGCATTCCGTGTGATTCCGGGTGATTATGTAACTACGGAAGACGGTACGGGTATCGTACACATTGCACCGACCTTCGGTGCAGATGACGCCAATGTGGCACGTGCTGCCGGCATTCCTTCTCTGTTTATGATCAACAAGAAGGGTGAAACCCGCCCGATGGTAGATCTGACCGGTAAGTTCTATCTGCTGGATGAACTGGACGAGAACTTTGTCAAGGAATGTGTTGATGTAGAAAAATACAAGGAATATCAGGGCCGTTGGGTGAAGAATGCTTATGATCCGCAGTTCACCGTTGACGGTAAATATGACGAAAAGGCCGCACAGGCTGCTGAGTCACTGGATGTATATATCTGCATGAAGATGAAGCAGGAAAACCTGGCCTTCAAGACAGAAAAGCATGTACACAACTATCCTCACTGCTGGCGTACGGACAAACCGGTATTGTATTATCCGCTGGATAGCTGGTTCATCCGTTCTACTGCAGCGAAGGAACGCATGATCGAACTGAACAAGACCATCAATTGGAAGCCTGAATCCACCGGATCCGGACGTTTCGGAAAGTGGCTGGAAAACCTGAATGACTGGAACCTGAGCCGTTCACGTTACTGGGGTACTCCGCTGCCTATCTGGAGAAGTGAAGAAGGAGAGGAGATCTGTATCGGTTCGGTAGAAGAACTCTATAATGAAATTGAGAAATCGGTAGCTGCCGGTTTTATGACTGAAAATCCGTATAAGAAGCTGGGCTTCGTACCGGGAACATATACCAAGGAGAACTACGAAAAGATCGATCTGCACCGTCCGTATGTGGACGACATCATTCTGGTTTCTGCCAGCGGCAAGCCGATGAAGCGTGAATCAGATCTGATCGACGTCTGGTTTGACTCCGGTGCCATGCCATACGCTCAGTTGCATTATCCGTTCGAGAACAAGGAAATCGTGGACAACCGTTCCTACTATCCGGCAGATTTCATCGCCGAAGGTGTGGACCAGACCCGCGGATGGTTCTTTACCCTGCATGCCATTGCTACGATGGTATTCGACAGTGTAGCTTACAAGAACGTAATTTCCAACGGACTTGTACTTGACAAGAACGGAAACAAGATGTCAAAACGTCTGGGTAACGCCGTTGATCCGTTTGGAACCATCGAAAAATTCGGTTCCGATCCGCTGCGCTGGTACATGATTACCAACTCTTCTCCGTGGGACAACCTGAAGTTCGATGTGGATGGAGTGGACGAAGTGCGCCGCAAGTTCTTCGGTACCTTGTATAATACCTATTCGTTCTTTGCATTGTATGCCAATGTAGATGGTTTTACCTATGCTGAGGCAGATGTTCCGATGGAAGAACGTCCGGAGATCGACCGCTGGATCTTGTCTTTGCTGAACTCACTGATTCAGGAGGTAGATGCTTGCTATAATGACTACGAACCGACTAAGGCCGGCCGTGCGATCACAGACTTTGTGAACGATAACTTGAGTAACTGGTATGTACGTTTGAACCGTAAACGTTTCTGGGGAAGCGCGATGTCAACCGACAAGCTTTCTGCTTACCAGACTCTGTATACCTGTCTGGAAACCGTGGCTAAACTGATGGCTCCGATCGCACCGTTCTATGCAGACCGTCTGTATATGGATCTGATTCAGGTTACCGGACGTGATCATGTCGTATCTGTTCACCTGGCAGATTTCCCGGTAGCAGACGCTTCTCTGATCAACAAGGAACTGGAAGCCCGCATGCAGATGGCTCAGGATGTAACTTCCATGGTATTAGCTTTGCGCCGCAAAGTAAATATCAAGGTTCGCCAGCCGCTGCAGTGTATCATGATTCCGGTAGTTGATGAGACACAGAAACGTCACATCGAAGCTGTGAAAGATCTGATCATGAGCGAGGTGAACGTGAAGGAAATCCACTTCGAAGAAGGTGCTTCCGGCATTCTGGTGAAGAAAGTAAAATGCGACTTCAAGAAGCTGGGGCCGAAGTTCGGAAAGCAGATGAAGGCTGTAGCTGCTGCTGTTGCAGAGATGTCACAGGAGGCAATTGCCGAACTGGAAAAGAACGGCCGCTATACCTTCGTGCTGGATGGCGCGGAAGCTGTTGTTGAGGCTGCTGACGTGGAAATCTTCAGTGAAGACATCCCCGGCTGGCTGGTTGCTAATGAAGGAACTCTGACCGTAGCCCTTGAAGTGACTGTAACGGAAGAACTGAAACGTGAAGGTATCGCCCGTGAACTGGTGAACCGTATTCAGAACATCCGTAAGAGCAGCGGTTTTGAAATCACAGACAAGATCACCATTGTCCTGTCAAGAAATTCCAACTCGGATGATGCAGTGAATGAATATAATACTTATATTTGTAACCAGGTTCTGGCTACCTCTTTGGTTCTTGCAGATGAAGTGACCGATGGAACCGAACTGAATTTTGACGACTTTAACTTGTATATTAAAGTAAACAAATTGTGATAAATGATCCCATCCACCCGGACTTGTTCCGGGTGGATACTATTATTAATTTTTAAAACCTAATCACTATGGCTGAAAAGACGAGATACTCGGACGCTGAACTCGAGGAGTTCCGTGCCATTATCATGGAAAAACTTCAGCTCGCAGAACGCGACTATGAGAAATTAAGAAGCAGTATGATGAATGCTGACGGCAATGACACTGATGATACATCGCCTACATATAAGGTTTTGGAAGAAGGTGCCAACACTTTGTCGAAGGAAGAAACAACCCGTCTGGCTGCCCGTCAGTTGAAGTTCATACAGAATTTGCGTGCCGCTTTGGTACGTATTGAAAACAAAACGTATGGCATTTGCCGTGAAACCGGCAAGCTGATTCCTGCAGAACGTCTTCGTGCCGTACCGCATGCAACGTTGAGCATCGAGGCCAAGCAGCAGGGAAAGAGATGAGTTATTTGATTGACAATTGACGACTGGAAGCCGGTTTGCCGGCGATTTGTTTTCAGTTGTCAATTGTCAATTTTTCAATGAAAAGGAAGAATGAAGAATATGTTTACGCAAGGCCGTCTGGCAGCCTTGATTGTTTTGGTGGTATTGGTAATTGATCAGGTAATCAAGATTTGTGTGAAGACCGGTATGTATTTGCATGAAAGTATTCATGTGACCGACTGGTTTTACATTTATTTTACGGAAAATAACGGTATGGCTTTCGGTATGGAGATCATCGGAAAGCTTTTCCTGAGCTTGTTCCGCATTGTAGCTGTTGTGCTGATTGCGTGGTATCTGACGCGGGTTGTCAAGCAGAAGCCGCGGGTGAAGAACGGATACATCGTTTGTCTGTCACTGATTCTGGCCGGTGCGGTGGGAAATATTATTGACTGTGTGTTCTACGGTGAATTTTTCAGCGCCAGTACCCATACGGACATTGCTACCTGGGTGCCTATGGGACAAGGATATGCTGACTGGCTGCACGGAAGAGTGGTCGACATGTTTTATTTCCCGATTATTGATACCTACTGGCCCGACTGGATGCCATTCGTAGGCGGTGAGCATTTCATCTTCTTCAGCCCGATCTTTAATTTTGCCGATGCGGCCATCAGTTGCGGCATCATAGCATTACTTCTTCTTTATAGCCGTTATTTGAACGAAGGGACTCATATCTCTTCCAATAAATAAGCAGATGACGATGATGAAGAGTATTCGAAAGGGAGGTATCTCCATGCTTCTTTTGTTAGGCCTGGCGGGTTGCGGTAAAGAGATCCCGTCAGACATTATCCAGCCGTCGGAAATGGAAAGTCTGTTGTATGACTATCATCTGGCAACGACGATGGGGAATGATCTGCCCTATGGGGAGACTTACAAGAAAGAAGCTTATCTGGATTATGTTTTCGACAAGCACCATGTGACTGAAGCAGAGTTTGATTCTTCCATGGTGTGGTACACCCGTCATACTTATCATCTGGTTACAATTTATGAAAACGTCCAGAAGCGTTTTGAGGAAGATGAGAAACATCTCCGGATACGGATGAGCAAGGTGAGCGGACAGGTTGCGGTTTCTCTGTCGGGGGATTCAGTGGATGTCTGGCAGGATCAGCCGATATGCTGGCTCTCTTCCGGAACATGGACGAACAAATTAGTTTTCGACCTAAAGGCAGATACAAGTTTCAAGCCGAAGGATGCATTGGTGTTCGAAGCCGGCTTCCTGTTTATGCCGCAGCATAACCCTTCTGCAAAGGCAGTGATCGGACTGAACTTCTACTTTGAGAATGACAGTGTCATGGGAAAAACGCAGGTCGTAACGGCTTCAGGTCCTCAGCGCCTGTATTTCAAGCCAGACTCAGCCTTCCAGTTCAAGAACGTCAGTGGTTTTGTTTATTATACGGATGATCAGAAGCATCCTGAAGCAAGCTTGTTGCTGCATGATATTCGTCTGATGCGTTATCATGACAAGAACAACGGAGTTCAGTCTCCGGAGGAAAAGCCCGGGCTGCAGGCAGATTCGCTGGCTGCCGATTCTTCTCGCACGGCAGTTCGTGTGGATACGTTACGGACAACGCGTCCGGTGCGGGGAACGGCTGCCCGGAATAAAGCAGGTCAGACACGATGAAACAGTATGCTGCCCATCGGGTTTATCTGGCCGGGACGGAGGAATGGTGTAATGGTCCTCAGGTAGTCAGCGTGTCAGAAGGGAAAGTGCTTTCCCTGTTTCCTTTTTCTGGAGAAATTCCTTCTGTTGAATGGTTAGGCGGGTTGCTGATTGTAGCCCCTTGTCTGCCTGAACGTATGGAAGCAGAATCCTTGACCCATTTCCTGAAACGTATTCCCAAGAGTAATATGGATAGCGGAACGGCTTCCGGTCTGTGGCATGTCACTTTCTTCGATGTACATGCCATGGAGTTTACCGCTGCAAGCCGTATAATCCGCTTGTGATGTCTTGTTGCTCCTTCTGACCGTTCAGGATCGTCTGCGGAATTCTGCGCATACGATAGCTGTGGCAACGGCTACATTGAGTGATTCGCTGGTGGTCTGCCCTTGCGGGTAGTTGGGGATCAGCAGTCTCCGGTTTACCGATTGTGCCACTTGCGGACTGATTCCGTTTCCTTCATTTCCCATGATGATGATTCCGTTTGTACTCAGTTCCTGAGCATACAGATTCTCTCCGTCAAGGAAGGTACCGAAGACGGGAACTTCTTTCGGCTGCGCCTGCAGGAAAGCCGGCAGATCACAATAGTGCAGCTGTACCCGTGCCAGTGCTCCCATGGTAGCCTGTACCGTCTTGGGGTTGAATGCATCCACGCAACCGTTGGAACAGAAGATGTGATGAATCCCGAACCAGTCAGCAATGCGGATAATGGTACCGAGGTTTCCCGGATCCTGTACATCGTCCAGAGCCAGACAGAGTGAACGTTCAGCTATTTTCGGATCCCATTCATAATGCGGAATTTCGAAAAGGGCGAGTACTTCCTGGGGAGTTTTCAGCAGACTGGCGCGTGACAATTCTTCCCGGCTTACTTCAATGGTCTCTTCAGCTTCGATCAGAGGATGTTCGTTCAGCCATTTGTCGGTGCCCAGCAGCAGCCGGCAAGGGAAATGTCCCAGCAAATCTCCTACCAGTTTATGTCCTTCGGCAATGAATACTTGCTCTTCTTTCCGGTATTTTTTCAATTCCAGAGAACGGATGTATTTGATCTTGTTTTTACTCAGCATGATGTCTGTTCCGTTAAAAATAACATTTATTATCTGACAAAGCTAAAAAGATATTTTCAATTTATGCCTATATTTGCAAAGATATTTGCGTAGGTCTGCTGTTTATATGAGGAAAATAAAATGTTGTTTTACCGGTTTGTTCCTTTCGGCACTGTTGTTCAGTGGCTGTTCGGTGAGTAAGTTTATTCCCGAAGGGCATTATTTGTTGGATGACGTGAAGATAGAATCCGACAACAGGGAAGTCAAACCTTCGCAAATGAATGCATACGTGCGGCAGACACCGAATGCCAAGTGGTTCAGTCTTTTCAAACTCCCTTTAGCTATTTACAGTGCATCAGGGCGCGATTCAACCAAGTGGATGAACCGTTTTCTGCGCAAGATCGGGGAGGCTCCCCGGATTTATGATCCGGAACTGGCCGAAGAAACCCGCCAGCAGATTGAACAGGCCGTGCAGAACATGGGATATATGGGAGCCCGAGTGGAACTTTCTGAACATAAGAAGAATGACAGGCTGAAAGCACGGTATCGTATCTTTACGGGTGAGCCTTATATCGTGGAGCACATTGCCTATGACATCAATGATTACAAAATAGATGATTACATGCTGGCTGATTCTGCGCATACGTTTCTTCATCCGGGGATGCGTTTTGACGTTAACCAGCTGGATGCCGAACGTCAGCGTATAACCCGTTATCTGCAGGATCATGGATATTACCGGTTCAACAAGGATTTCATTACTTATCAGGCCGATACGATGCTCAACACCCGGAAGGTGGATCTGACCATGCAGCTGATGCCTTATCAGCGGAAGAAAGAAGATGAACCGACACCTCACCGGCAGTATGTGGTCCGGGAGGTTAATTATCTGATTGATGTGGAAGAGTCGGATCCGGCAAGCATACTTCCGCAGGATTATGATTCTCTTACATACAAGGGACTGAATCTTTATTTCAACAAGAAGCCTTTCCTGCGTCCTTCCGTTCTTGCTGACAATACTTTTCTTCGGCCCGGACGGCAGTATCGGAGCCGGGATGTACAAAACACCTATTCGGCGCTGGGACGGTTGAATATTCTGAAATATTCGAATATCCGCTTCCGGGAAGAAGTGCGGGAAGACTCGGCTTATCTGGATGCTTTCATTACCTTGTCCAGAAACAAGAACAAGTCACTGGCTTTTGAAATTGAAGGGACAAACTCGGCAGGTGATTTGGGAGCGGCTGCTTCAGTGGCTTATACCCATCGGAATCTGTTCCGGGGATCGGAAACCTTTACAGCCAAAGTGCGTGGAGCCTACGAAGCTATTACCGGTCTGGAAGGATATGCCAACAATAATTACATGGAGTATGCTGTGGAGACAGGCCTCAGCTTCCCTGAATTTATGTTTCCGTTTCTGTCGTCTGACTTTAAGCGGCGTATCCGTGCAACCTCGGAAGTGACTGCAAAGTTCAACTGGCAGGTGCGTCCGGAATTTGAACGTACCGTAGCATCGGCAGGATGGAGTTACCGCTGGACCAGGCGACAGAAAGCAAACCATCGTTTCGATGTGCTTGATGTGAACTATATTTATATGCCCTATCGCTCGGAGACCTTTAAGGAATATCTGGACGTGATGGATGAAATCAATCCTTTGTTGCGATATAGTTACGAGGATCTGATGATTGTACGTATGGGCTATACCTATACCTACAACAGTGCCGGAGCTGCTGCACTCAAAACTTCCCGGCGAAATTCGTATTCCATACGTTTCAATATCGAGGAGGCAGGTAACCTGCTGTATGTTTTTTCCAAGATGGTGCATGGCCATCCTCAGAATGGCGAAGCCTTTCAAATGGCGAATATAAACTTTGCCCAGTATGTGAAAGCCGATTTTGACTATGCGAAGAATTTCATGATTGACGAGCGTAATTCACTGGTATTCCATGTCGGGTTGGGACTGGCTTATCCTTATGGAAACTCCAAGAGCCTTCCGTTTGAAAAACTGTACTTTTCGGGAGGAGCCAACAGTGTCCGCGGATGGAGTGTCCGTTCGCTGGGACCGGGAGGATATCGTGGAAGCGACAACAGCCTGGACTATGTGAACCATACCGGTGATATGAAACTGGACCTGAATCTGGAATACCGTACGCATTTGTTCTGGAAACTGAACGGTGCTGCCTTTATTGATGCCGGTAATGTTTGGAACATCCGGAACCGGGAAAACCAGCCGGAAGGACTTTTCAGATTCAACCGCTTCTATAAACAACTGGCGGTCGCTTACGGATTAGGTATCCGGTTTGACCTGGATTTCCTGATTCTCCGTTTTGACAGTGGCATGAAAGCTATAAACCCGATGTATACAGGAAAAGATCGTTTCCCGATTATCTCTCCGAAATTCAGCCGGGACTTTGCTTTCCATTTTGCAGTGGGATATCCGTTCTGATGTATAACCAATGATAACAAGTATATGAAGCAGACAGAAAAAAATACGTATACCGAAGAAGAAATCGAAGAATTGAAAAAATGGTTTGAGAGCCAGCAGTTGCCGGAAGAACTGGCACTGGATAAGGCGACGTATATTCCTAACCTGCGGGATACACTGGATCGTCTGCTGGAACAGGCGAATTTGTGTTGCGGAAATCCGAAGATGCAGGGATGTATCATCCTGCTGGAACGGATTCGGGAAAAACTCGTTTCTCAATCGAAATAGGCAGTAACGGAAAAAAGCAGACAGGCAGAAAAGATGGTCGGACGGATGATCTTTCTGCCTGTCTGCTTTTTTGAGACCGTATGTATAACGGTATGGAGGTTATTCTTCCGGAACGTAAATGATTTCTCCGTTTTCCAGCTCATAGGCGATGCCTACTTTCTTTCCTTTTTTCCCGCTCTGTGAGGAAGTATCTTCGCTGGGGGTATACCTGTTAATCTTTTCACCTTCCTTGGTAATGATTTCCATATTTTCTTTTCCGGGGTTCTTCACCATCGTAAAATCTTCCTGGCTGAACATCTCCGTCATACTGTAACGGCTGACCAGGGCAACCATAAGCGCCACGGCAAATACCATGGCTACATCAAAAAGGTTGCTGACCACACTCATCGGGTCGTTATCTTCTTCCTTGCGCAACAGATTTCTTCTCATAAGGCTTCAGGCTTTTCGTTGAACAGGTTGGAAAGGAATTCCAGGTTGGTCATATCCTGAAAATACCAGCGCTGTTTGACCTGTTGGGTAATGAAACCGACGGCTGCTGCAAACAGACCGACAACCGTTGTGGCAAAAGCGACCTGCATGTTATAGGCCATGGATGAGATGTCTCCGGTGGAAAGTCCTACCAGGGCAGGTCCCATCGGGATCAGTGTTCCCATCAGTCCCAGCATCGGTCCCATTTTGGTCAGCGTTTTCGATAGGGCGAGATCTTTGTCGGCTTTGATTTCGTAGTCAGCCAGCAGACGCTGTACATGTGCCGGACTGTTTCTTGTTTCCAGCATCTGGCGCATGTAACGGATGATCGGTGCATTTGACTGTTCGGGAAGTTGCTTCTCCAGATGTTGTATGCAGTCGGGTGTCAGTTCGTCGAGAGCTTTCCGGAGCAGGGCATCAGTTTTACGGATTGACAGGTACTGACCGAAAAAACTGCCGATAAGCAGTAAAGAGCGTACGAAAAGAATAATCAGCAATACGATGACCGGAACCAGTAGTCCGGTAGAGATCCAGTATAGGATATCAGAAATGTAATTCATTGTTTGAAGTTTTTTAAGTTGGTCATTATAAGTTTTTTCTTTTAGACAGACGGTACCGATAAAGCAGAAGGCCTAGAAATCCTCCGGCAACAATCAGTCCGGAGAGGCCCAGGAAAGCCTTCCAGTCCACGTCTCCGGTTCCGTCCATGGCTGTTCTTCCGTTTACGGTGGCTACGATTCCCAGAATGGCAGTCAGCGCATGGATCAGAAAGAGCAGTTCCAGGCGGATTTCCTTTTCCGGAAGAAGCCGGCGCAGAAGAACTGTACATAACGGTATACCCAGCAATACGCCGCCTGCCATGCTTCAGGCCAGCAGGGAAAATGAAGTTCCCGGGAAGCTGAAGATCAGGGCTACCAGTCCGCTGAACAGAACCGGGAAAATCAGAAATCCCGGAAACCATCGCAGGAAACGATAGATCCATAGTGTCCTTCTGGGAACAGTTCCTCCGGTCATCAGGTGAACGGCCAGCAGGCAGAAAGCCAGCTGCATACATATTTCCACGCTGAGTATGACGGAAGTATCAAGCATTAAAGCCGGATTAGCCAGCCAGTCGGCTATTTGTGTTTTCGATTGCAGGATGGCATACGGCCAGGATAATCCGGTCCAGAGTGCACAGGCGAGGGTAGTAATTCCCACAGCCCATCGCTTGTTGTAGGTCTGCTTCAACAGGAAATTGAAGCAGACCAGTAGCATCAATACAAATACCAGTGTTTGCATGTGTCAGGATATCAGTTATGGTTGATGGCGTTTGCGCCGGATTATAAAGATCAGCAAACCTGCTGCACCGGCCACCAGAATAGCGACGAGCGTGTTGCTCAGCCGGTTGGTTTTCATCTCCCCGGAAGATGTCATTTCTTCTTTTTTCATGACCATTCCCCGGGTATTTCCAGCGATGGATTCCCTCACCTGACTGATCCTTTCCTGATATTGGGCAGCTGCCCGGGCTTCAGTTCGGGAAGCAATGAAGTCACGCAGTCTGGCATTGTCGCAAACAAACTGCGAACAGGCCGGAGCATAACTGTTCACCAGTTCCGTATGCAGGGCTGCGATGTCTTTCTTGGACCTAAACCGGACGGAACGATCGAAGAGCAGGCCGTAGACCGCGTGACAACCATCGGCAAATGGCTGGACAAGAATGGTGAGGCAATTTATGCCACAGTGAATGCCCGGAAATATAACGATGGAAATGTGTGGTTCACTCAGTCTAAAGACGGAAAGAAGATGTATGCCATGTATGCCCTGAAGGAAGATGATCCCGAGGTTCCTGCTGTAATTGAATGGACAGGCAATATTCCTGCGGGAAAGAAGGTGACGTTGCTTTCCACCGGTAAGCGTGTGAAATGTGAAGTGGACGGTGACCGCGTCAAGGTCTATTTGCCCAAGCATGTAGACCGGACCGAATCACTGGCTTTCTCTTTCGGAATCAAGTAACGGACCGGAAAAATAACCATGCAGAAAACGTCGAAGCGTTTTACCTGAAAGCCGGAATTCTTTTCATTGAAACGCCGAAACGTTTTTAAAAAAGCCCGAGGCCTTTTTTCAGATGACGGAAGGCCGTTTGCACTAGCCTGGCAGGTAGTGGCAGACGGCCTTCCGGGAAATGGATCTGAAGCAGGTTTCGGGCTTACAGTTTCTGGTCTGAAATAAGCCGGGCGATACGGGTCTTGCTCTGTGCACCCTTGGTGAGCAGATAGACATGCTTGTAGGTGTCGCGGTTCAGTTCGGTCGGTGATCCGTTGATCAGAATGATGTTCCGGTCATTGGCAAACTTCAGGATTCCGTTCACATTATTGGGATGCAGCTTTCCGATTTCGTCCATCATACAGTGAAGCTTGAAGTCTTTGAACTTCCGGGAAGCTCCTTCCTTGAACACATACAGCAACATGATGTTGATCATGGCTTTTACCAGAATGTCCGTACCTTCGGAACCGACGTTCGACAGTTTCTCTACAAATCCCGTGTCGTTGTTGTTTTCTACGATCCGGAAGCGCAATTCGAAAGAGTCGTAGAGGCGGATGGTGTCATACCGGTAGGCATGGATCTCCTTGATGAAATCACGCAGCAGAGCGATGGCTTCCTGCTTCACCAGCTGTTCGTTCTCGCTGGAGAAAAGATTCGTTCCCGGGGCCAGGTCGTGGGCATGTTCGTTGTAATATTTCCGGATGGCCCGCAGTGCATTGACCACGCGGTTGCTGCTTTCTTCCACCTTCATTTCGATGCGCTGGATGACTCCCACGAAATTGCAGGTCTGGAATCCTTTGTTCACCTTGCTGATGATGTCATGGATGTCCTTTTCCGAAGCCGTAAGCATTGAAGTGTCCATGCTGATACGTTTGAATACGTCGGAGTGCTCGTTGTTGATGCGCCGGATAAACTCGTTGATCTTGTTTTCCCGGATGAAGTCGTTCAGCTCTTCAGCAAAGCGCAGATACTCCCAGTCATCGTTGAATTTGGTAGCAAACTTGAAAGTATTGTCCTCATCGAAATGCCCGGTGAAAAGATTGATTTCCTTGCGCAGTCCTGTCTGTAATTGCAGGAACTGGTTTTCGTCCCGGCCCAGTTCTTCAATCAGTTCGATACAGCTCTTTCGGGGAGTGATTTCCCGTGCTGCAGCCCGTCCCGTATCTCCCAGAATATCCTGATGAGGCTTGTACCAGTCGTAGGCCGCAATCTTGGCATATGCATCCAGGTTGGCATGCAGGTCGCGTACGGCATTGTCCGTTTCCTTCAGTTCCTTGTCCAGCCGGTCAAGCTGTTCCTGCAAGATGGCGTTCTCTTTTTTCAGACTTTCCTTTTCCTGACTGAGCAACTGTTTCTGCTCTTCCTGTTCCCGTTTCCAGACCGGAATGCGGTCTATCAGGTCGCGTTTATCTTTCTGGTACTCGATCAGCAGGGTTGCATGATTCTTGATGAACTGCAGTTCGGCCTCTATCTCGTTCAGCTGCGAAGTAATACTTTGCAGACGTTCCGTGTCAGCTCCCTGTGAATGCAGTTCCCGGTTCATCTGACTTTCGTAATTATTTTTCTCGGCAGTGATCCGCTGCTGTTCCAGCCGGTCTTCGTTTTTAAGTTGTTCGGCCTGTCTGTTCCTTTCATCAGCAATCTGTTGCTGCTGGTCATTCCACTGCTGCTTCAGTTCGTTGAGGCGCTTGCCTTTTTCCAGATTCAGGTTTTTCAGTTTACCGTCGATTTCCTGCAGTTCCAGCTGAAGTGTCTGACGGTCTTTATTCAGGACAGCAATGTGTGCATTCCGTTCTTCTTCTTCTTTCTTTTTCCAGAGTTCAATGTCCAACATGTCCTGCTGGTATTGCTGTTCCAGTTTTTCCAGTTCATACTGCTGCACACTGATGATGTCTTTCTGCTCCTTGATGCGCGGCTGGTATTTGGCTTTCAGCTGCTCCTGAAGCAAATCCTTGTCTGCTTGCAGGTGTTGCAGCTCCGATGTGATTTCTTCCATACGTCCGCTATGGCTTTCCTTCTCTCTCTGGTAGTCATTGATGGACTTGATAGGCCGTTCGATGACCGATAGATCCAGGTTGATGCCATAGAAGGAAGCCCCTTCGTCTACCTGACGTGGAGACAGTCCGGTCTGCCACAGGATTGATTCATCACAAAGTTTTCCGATGTTTTCTTCCCATCCTGGCTTGTGATCCTTGAGCCATCCCTGTAAGGTGTTCCGGCTGTTCTGTAAGAATGTTTCCAGTTCTTCGATGCGTGTACGCAGCTGTTTCTGTTCGTGAGACAGAGCCTCCATGCGTTCATCTTTTTCCCTGAAGCCCTTTTGCTGTTCTTCATCCCACTTGAGTGTCAGTTCCCGGATGACAAGCTGAGCATTTTCAATGCGGTTCTTCTTGCTCAGATGCAGTCCGGTGTACGACTGGATACGATGTTTCAGCTCTTCCTGTTCGGCTGCGAAATAAGTTTCCTTGTGACACATCTGGATCTGATAGTCAAGAGCCGTCATAGCCTTCTGCTTTTCGTTGTATTCAGGATGGAGTGTCTGCGACAGCTGCTCGTATTCCTGATACAAGGCTTCGGTAGCCGTTTCGTGCAGCTTCCGTGCCTCTTCCATCCGGCTGTTATACGTGTTGCCCAGTTCCTCCTGTTGTTTCAGTTTGGCTTCATGGATCTTGTTCCACTGTTCATCCAGACTTTGGATCAGCAACTTGTATTTGGTAGAGATTTCCGTATACTGTGAGGTGAGGATACGCTGCTCTTCCTGCAGTCCCTGCTGGCGGTTTTTCCATTCTTCCTTTTTGGCTGACCGTTCTGCAATCTGGGAAATGTTCAGCTGGTCGTATTCCTTTTCTTTCTGAGAAGCTTTCTGCAATTCATTGTTGACAACAGCCAGCACTTCCTGCAGCCGGTCACATTTCTTTTTCGACTGCTCCTGCAGTTCCATGCGGCGGGCCAGTATGATATGCCGGTCGTTTTCTGCCTGTTTTTTCTTTTCTTCCCATTGGGGGAGCGCCTCTTCTGCCTTGATGCGGGCGGCAGCCAGTTCCCGGCAGCCTTGCACCAGTGCAGTCTGTCTTCGGTTTACTTCCGTAGCCAGTCGGGTGATCTCTGCAGCCTGTTTCTGCGTTTCCCGTTTTTGGAACTCTTCAATATCGCGAAGCCGTGTTTCGAAGTTTTTCAGATGTTCCTTATAGGTGTTCAGATCTACGGAAGTATCTTCCTCGTTGAGTGACGAGATGATGGTTTTCTTGATGAATTCCGCATCCAGTTTTGAATTCAGCAGCACATTCTGGATGGTTCGCGGGATGTTCTGATATTGCTTGCTTTCCATCAGGGCATACCGTTGCATGTCGGCTCCTGCTTCGTTGCCGTAAAGAATGTTCCGGTATTCATCGTAAGTATAGATAATGCGTGAATAGTCCACATCATACTGATCCAGTATGGCCCGGATGCGGTCGGTACCACTGTATGCCGTACGGCTTTCCTCATCGATGAAGAATTCTTTCCGGTAGGGAGAATCGATAAAGCGGTAACACACCCGGTTCATCGACTTGAAGCTGAGGATACAGAAAGGTCCGTTCTCGGTAGCCACTTCATATACGATATACGAGTTGGAGTAGGGGAAATAGTATTCCGTGTAGCTTTGCTTTTCTACGGGAATACCCAGTTTCTGCGTGTCGGCATTATAGAAAAACAGGATGGCACGCAGGATGGTACTTTTTCCTACACCCTGTGTTCCGATAAAGTGGATGTTTCCATCCAGATAAATATCATCCGCATAGGGGATGTTTGCACTGTTGATAAAGATAATTCTATTCAGGTTTCTCATCGTCTTCCGTTTCGTCGTAAATTTGAATACTTTCGATCAGTCGTTCCAGGTAATGCCAGGAACTCATCACCTTGTAGGTGTTGTCTTTTTCGTTTTCCAGTTCCAGGAATGAATCCTTGGTGAGCTGGCGGATCATATTGTCCAGGACATCCTTGCGAACATCTTTGTCCGAGAAATGTTTCCGGATGCCGTCCAGTTTGTTCTGGAGCAGCACGTTGATGTTGGCTTCCACCAGAATCTGTTCGGGCTGAAACCGGAAGCCCGGTCCGAAAGTCTCATCGTAAGTCTTGAACAGGTCGAGCACGTCAATCCAGTAATAGGCACGCATAAGTTTCTGTTCCAGCGTAGCCCTCGGTTCGTTGCGTGAGAAATAAAAATATTCGTTGCCTCGTTCCAGTGTGTAACCGATCTGTCCGAAGTACAGGGACAGGGCTTCAAAGTTTTCATCGATATCGTCATAAAGCTGACGTACATCTTCGTTTGTGCTGTTGGAACTGATGAACAGTCCCTTTTGCAGGTAATCGAAGATCTGTGCTGTATGGTCAGGTATTCGTATGTTTAAATCCATTGTTTCGTTGTATTTTGGTCCGTCCGGAAAATTTCTCAGAGCGGATATACTTTGGCAAATTCATATTCGTGATAGGTACCGAACTCTTCGGTGATGCGCAGTTGCGTTTCGTAGAGGGAAACGATCTGACAGAAGAGGGTGGTACGTTCTTTTTCGCTTACTTCCCGCTGGAAAGAATACTTCATCAGGTATGAGAACAGATCCTCCAGTGGTGCCGATTCGTCTGCCCATCGAGCCTGAGCCTGTGCCTGGAAATAATCCCCCACGGTCGTATCGAGGTTGATCAGTTCCTGATACATGGCCTGTGCTTCCAGCTCTTCTTCACTGAAGGCACCTGCCTCGTTGTTTCGCAAAGCCTCCCGGTATTGCCGGTTACGCATGACTTTCAGAATGACCGGACGGGCCTCGTCTGTACTCAGGTAATTGATTGATAGCTTGAAGGAACCTGGTGCAGATCCTTCCATCAGCAGGGAATGTTCCCGCTCAACGACTTCGGCCAGGTTGCTTCGGGCCCGCAATTCGAACTGGTCTTGCAGATATTTTACCTTCCGGATCTTTTCTACCAGAATGATCTGGCTCTTGATCTGATTGAGGTAATTGATGATATCTTGCTGGGCACGGATGAGGCTGTGTGCCGAGAGTTGCAGCTCCCGGCGGAGTTCGAGCAGGATACGTGTCAGTTCTTCATCCGTAGCCTGCATGAAAAAGGCTCTTTCTTCGTGCAGGATCAGATGCTCTGTCGTGTCGATCAGCCGCTGGATGTTGATCCGTTTCTTGTCCAGATTCTCCAGTTTGGCGATTTTGATCTGATACGTCGGTTCATGCTTGAACGCATTGTCTATGCTGTTCTGCAGATTCATGATGTTGCGGATGGTGGTACGCGCAATCTTCTGGAATGTAATCTTGATGTTGCGTACATAACTTTCCTTCCGGCTGGGAATTCTCTCCTTCAGGTAATAGTCAATCAGTTCGTGGAGATACTCGATGTTTTCATCAATGATGGCTGTATTGATCTCTTCATTGGCTTCCAGCAGCAATTCGAAGAAATCCAGGAAACGTGCATCCAGTTCCACATAGTTGCCGTTTTGCCGGATTACTTCCTTTTCGATAAGCAGTTTCAGACGATTCTCGTCATCCTTGAGCAGGGACAGGGCATCGGAGTATCTGAAGCTGAGAATTTTTCTTTTTTCAAACATCTCGGTCAGCAGTCCTTTGGCCGCAGCGACGGTGTTGATGATCTCTTGTATGGAGCGGAATATATACATAGTCTAGTTGAAAAAATCGGGCAAAGATATAATTTACCAGTGTAATTTCCTAATTTTTGTCTTCCATTCATTAAGGGGATAAGCAGCCTTCTGTCCGGCCAGGAATGAACCAATGCGGGAGCTGGATTGTTTTTTATAGAAACCATTGTTATTCCTTGTAATCAATTTGGAATATTCTTGAAAAATGTTAACTTTGTATCAAATTAAACCCGAGCAATCATGAAGCGTATTTATCTTCTGGGATGTCTGCTGGCCGTTTCCGTGGGTTGGACGGGATGCCGTAATGACGAGACGCAACTGGTCGAGGTTCCGTTTGAGGTGGATCATGCCCCTGATTCAATGGTGACGGTAGAATTTTCTTTCCAGGAGAAGCCGCTGACCGCAGCCGATATTGTACTTACCAAAGATTTGCTTTATGACAAATATACGCTGAAGGATACTTATCCATATAAGGACACAGTTCGTTCCGTCAAATGGGAGGTGATGCGTAAATGTCTGGCTTTTATTGAAAATATGCAGCGTGGTGATGAACTTCGCTGGGCCGTTTTCCAAAATTATAAGAATCTGAACACTGAGGCTCCCCTGGTGCGGAGTTATGTGCGTAATGTCTATAACCGGATTTCGGATACGCTCGGAGTGGAGCGTTATCAGTCGGTTCCTCTTTATCTTCCTGAAGATACATTGACTCCCGTACGCTATGGCAGAGACGGTTCGCTGGCTCAGCTGGAAAGAGAGGAAGGGAGTTTCTACAGGCTTCGTCCGGTGACGACAGAAGAAGAGTGGCTGGTTCCCAAACGCTACCTCAAGCTGTTGTCTGATTCTACCGTGTTTCATCATGTAATTTTCGTGGATCGTCTGGATCAGAATATTACGACTCTGGAAAGAGTGTCGGAAGGTGAATGGAAAATCCGGAGTATAAATCCGGCTACAACGGGACTGCATAATCCTCCTTACGGAATGGAAACTCCTTTAGGTATGTTCCTGATCCAGCAAAAGAAAGAAAAGATGGTATTTCTGAAGGACGGTTCCTCGGCGGTGGGCGGATATGCGCCATACGCCAGCCGTTTTACAAATGGTGCTTATATTCATGGTGTTCCGGTGAATGTACCCCGTACGGCCATGATCGAATACAGCTGGTCGCTTGGTACGACTCCACGTTCGCACATGTGTGTCCGCAATGCCACTTCTCATGCCAAGTTTGTGTTTGACTGGGCTCCGTTATATCGTTCCCTGGTTGTTGTCATTGAATAAAAAGAAGAAGTTATACAAAAGAAACCGGCCTGCTCTTTGATTGATCAAAGGGCAGGCCGTATAAGTTATTTCTTTGGAACCGGATTATTTCAGGATGATTTCCTTGATAATCGGCCAGCAGGTGTGATTGCCTGTTACCTGAATCTTGACAGCTTTGACTGGTTCGCCTCCGACATGTGCCTTGGCCTGTCCCAGTTCGTCAAATGTTCCGACTTTGTTGAATTTGTTTCCATCTTCACTGATCAGCAGGTCAGCTTTTGTGATATAGTCCTTTGAGTCACCTGTAATGATTTCGATATCACTTATCTTGGCCGGTTCTGTCAGGATGACCGTAAAATAATGTGACGGGTTGATGGTACTTCCTCCCCAGAAGAATGTATTGGTCTTTCCGTCGAAAGCATATTCCGGATGATAGGGTGAGTTCAATGGAATGTTTGTATCAATGCTTGCCGGACGTATCAGCATGGGCTTCTCCTGAGTCGGTGCGAATTCTTTCTCATTCAGTGCATCGTCTTCATAGAAATTGATACCCATCTTTCGCATTACCGGATAGAAATCTGTGATACGGCGGTAGAAGTCGTCCCAGTTGCGTTTGGAAGCATTGGTCCAGAATACTTCCGACAAAGCGGCCAGACGCGGATACAACATCCATTCCACACGGTCTTGTGTTGCTACTCGTTCCGTCCACAAAGCGCCTTGTCCTCCTTTGACGAGTGCTTCCTGTTCGGGAGTTACCTGGCTGGTTACCGGATCCCATTCGTACACTTTCCGCGTAGAGTTGCCGGCATATCCCCAGTCAAGATAGCATCCGTGCTGCGGACACATAACTACCGGTATGCCTCGTTCCAGTGCGGCTTTCTGAGCTTTCAGACCATTGTCCCGCCATACGGTCAGCATATCTTCGGGTGTGGCGGCATGACGGTCGTTGATTTCATCCCATCCAACCATGATTTTACCTTTTGACCGGATGTATTCACTCATCTTGCGTGTGAAGTAGTCCTGAAGTTCACCGGGTTCCTTCATGCCTTCCTTCTTATAAAGGGCCTGACATTTCGGACATTTTTCCCAGATGGCTGTGGGTACTTCATCACCACCCAGGTGAATATACTTCGAAGGGAAGATCTGGATCAGTGCGTCTACCACTTCCTGTGCGAAACGGATAGATTCCGGATTGCCGATGCAAAGCATATTCTCGTTTCCGCGTTTCCGCTGATTGAGCGGAAGCTCTTCCGGATAAGCTTCGAACGTACCTCCTTTACAGGAGAGTTGCGGCATGGCTGCGAGCAGTGCGATGGCATGACCGGGCAGATCGACTTCAGGAATGATTTCAATACCGAGAGCCTGAGCGTATTTTACGATTTCTTTCAGATCGTTTGTTGAGTAATATTTACCAGACAGATCCGGAAAATCAGAATAATAAGTACCTTTGGCAGTCAGTTCAGGATACTGATCCATAGCCAGACGCCAGGCATTGTTGTCTGTCAGGTGCATCTGCAGTTTATTCAGCTTGAAGAAAGCCATTTGAGACAGCGTTTCTTTCAGCTCATCCACTGTCCAGAAATGCCGGCTGCAGTCAAGCATCAGTCCGCGATAACCGAAGCGTGGCTTATCCTGAATATTTATGATTGGAAGTTTGTTGTCTTTTGCTGTCAGAATGAGCTGGTGAAGCGTGGCCAGTGCATTGCTGATTCCCTGTGCGTCATTAGCTTCCAGAACGATACGTCCTCTTTCAATTTCCAGAGTATAGGCTTCTTCGGTCAGTTTATCGTTCTTGACCAAAGAGAGAGGAGCGTCAATATCGCTGATGGTCAATGAAACTCCGGTTGTTTTTTGTACCAGTTCTGTAAAAGCCTTGGCCGTTTCGTTCCATTCGGGAGGAACCTGCATGCTGCGCAGTTCCTGCAAGGGGAAAGATCCGTTTCCGATTGTGACAGACTGCGCTTGCGGAATCAGATCCACCTTTTCCACCAGTTTTCCTTCACATCCCGTGAAGAACAGGGAAACAGAGGCAGCCAGCAAGGGCAACATGATCATTTTCTTTGTCATAAGGTGTGATTTTTAGTTATTGAATGATTGATTTGTTCGATGTAGTCCAGAATTTCTTTTCGTCCGGTTTTCTTTTCAGCCGATGAAATGAAATAAGGGGGAAGCTCTTCCCATTGCTTGGAAAGTTCTGAAAGATAGATATCCACATTTGCACGCGTCTTTCCGGCACTTTGTTTGTCTGCTTTCGTGAAGATAATGGCAAAAGGAACTCCGTTTTCTCCAAGCCATTCGATAAATTCCATATCGATCTTCTGTGGAGCGAGCCGGCTGTCTACCAGAACAAAGAGACATGTCATTTGCTCCCGTTCCAGAACGTAATACTGGATCAGCTTTTCAATCTTGTCCATCATTTTCTTTCCCCGTTGTGCATAGCCGTATCCGGGAAGGTCTACCAGATACCATTCTTTATTAACCAGAAAATGGTTGATCAGCAAGGTTTTTCCAGGAGTGGCTGAGGTCATGGCCAACTTGGGCTGTTTGGTCAGCATATTGATGAGACTTGATTTTCCGACGTTGGAACGTCCGATGAACGCGTATTCGGGAAGGTGGGTTGCGGGACACATGTCCGCACGTGAATTACTTACTACAAATTCAGCACTGGTTATTTCCATGGTGTTGTTTTTATTAAGTCTTGACAAAGGTATGAAAAAAAAATGAAAAAGCAGGTACTTGCTTCCTTTTTCTGATCCATCTCATCCGAGTGTTGTTCTGAAATTCCTTACCTTTACTTTATTTCTCAATTTATGCCGGAATTTCGGGAGTTCTCCCTATCTTTGCACACCTGTTTTAATACAAAGAAGAGAATCATGAATCAACAATATCCGTCGGCATTACTTGAAAAAGCAGTAGGAGAATTTGCCAAACTTCCCGGTATAGGGCGGAAGACCGCGATGCGTCTTGTGCTTCATCTGCTGAGACAGAGTACGGAAAGTGTAGAGGCTTTCAGCAGTGCCATGGTAACACTAAAGCATGAAGTAAAATATTGTAAAGTTTGTCATAATATCTCGGATACTGATATCTGCCGCATCTGTTCCAATCCTTCACGGGATGTATCGACAGTATGTGTGGTGGAGAATATCCGCGATGTAATGGCCGTTGAGAACACTCAGCAGTACAAAGGACTTTATCATGTGCTGGGCGGGGTCATATCTCCGATGGACGGTATCGGTCCTTCTGATCTGCAGATTGACAGTCTGGTAGAACGGGTTCGCTCCGGAGCCGTCAAGGAGGTTATTCTGGCATTAAGTTCTACGATGGAAGGCGATACGACCAATTTCTTTATTTATCGGAAGCTGAGTGGGTTTGATGTGAAACTGACAGTCATTGCCCGTGGTATATCCATTGGTGATGAACTGGAATATACGGATGAAGTTACACTGGGACGGTCTATCGTGAACCGGGTAGCTTTTACAGGAACAATTTAATTTTTGGGGAAATTTATGGAAAAAGAAATCAATCGGTTGCTACGCTGGCTGCAAGGGGAATTTATTCTGGCGTGGATGTTGGTACTGTTGCTTATCGCACTTTATGAAACGGATGTGTTACCGCAAGGAATGATGGTGGGGGATGCCCGGATGGAATATATTCTCCAGACTGCAGGTATCCTGCTGGCCATGGGACTTATTCCCGTATCTCTTCGCCTGTTCAGTTTGTCACTGACCCGCTATGTAAAAACAATGCCCTTACCCGAAGCATTAAAGAGCTATCGGAGATGGAGTGAAGTCCGTCTGGGACTTTTGCTGGCTCCGGCATTGTTCAATCTGTCGGTTTACTATTGGACTCTTGACCTGACGGGAATGTTGTGTGCCGGAATGCTTCTGGTGGCTTCACTGTTCTGTGTACCCGGTCGTGAACGTTTGCTGATGGAACTGGATCTGAATCGGGAAGAGGGAGAAAAGGAGGAGTAACGATGGAAAAAACAGTTCCTCCAATCCGTTTGCGCGCCCCTGAGCCGGAAGATCTGGATGTCATGATGCTTTTTGAAAACGATGAAGATCAATGGGAGAACGGCATTGCTACCGGTCCTTATTCCCGATATCAGCTGAAGCAGTATATCGGGCAAAGTACGAATGACCTGTATACAGACCGCCAGTTGAGACTGATGATTGAGCTTCCTCAGGCCGGGGTAGTAGGTATTGTTGACCTTTGTTCCTTCGATCCCCGTCATAACCGTGCAGAAGTGGGAGTTATGGTGCTGGAGGAATACCGTCACCGGGGCATTGCTTCCGAAGCTTTGCGACAGTTGGAACATCATTGTTTTTCGCGGTTGGGGATTCATCAGCTGTATGCTTACGTGCATGCAGACAATACACATTCTTTACATTTGTTTACTGGCCTGGGCTATGTACGTGCGGGCTATTTGCCTCATTGGATTTATACCGGACGTGGATACAAGGACGTCTGTCTGTTGCAGAAACTCTCTTCCAGCTCAGTTGAATGAAGGATAAACCGGATATTTGGACCATAAGGTGTATGGATTACCGAGATCGTTCATGCTGTTATTCCAAAGAACTTTCTGTGGATCATGCAGCAGTCGTTCGCTGTTTCCTTTTCCTATAAACCATGAGTTCCTTTGAATTTCCTGTTGCAGTTGTCCATGATTCCATCCTGCATATCCGGCAAAGAATCGGATATGCCCGTCAAGGGGACCTCCGTCAAGAATATATTGTTGCACAGCCTTAAAGTCTCCGTTCATGTACAATCCGTTTCCCAGTTCCAGTGCTCCTTTCAGTTGTTTCAGAGTATGAATGAAAAAGATTGTATCCCGTTCCATGGGACCTCCTTTAAAGACAGGAATGTAAGCAGAACCTTCCAGTTCCGGAACCAGTTGGTTGAGGGATATGTGATATCGGAAGTCTTTGTTCATGACAATTCCCATGCTGCCTTCTTCACTGTGTGTGATGAGCAGTACCACTGACCGCATAAAATGATAATCATTTAGCAGAGGAGAGGCTATCAGGATTCCTCCCGGTGAGGGAAGAGTCTGATTGGACTTTATTTGAAAGATATGCATATCCATTTTTTCTCGTTTCTTTAATATTCCTAAGGTAGCGATTAAAATCGGAAAAAGAAACTGTTTGCCTTTTTTTATTGCATTATCCCTCTTTTTTATGCGTTTTATGGATTGTAGAGGAGAGTCGGATTAAAATTTTTAGAAGAAAAATGAATAAAATGTTTGCAGATTCCGAAATAAGTTATACCTTTGCACCGCAATTGAGAGCAAGAGCAAATGAAAATGACATACTGGTGCGTTAGTTCAGTTGGTTAGAATACATGCCTGTCACGCATGGGGTCACGGGTTCGAGTCCCGTACGCACCGCTTACGAAAAAAGACTGAAATAAGAAAGTCGAAGACAATATCCTCAAAGTCAGTAACTTTGGGGATATTTTTTTGTTATACCACGACAGATGAATACCCCGTTGGAAGTCGGAAAGTGGACAAATTGAGTGTCCAAATCGTAACCAAGAAAAAAATCGGGATTTTTGGTTACGACTTCGCAGATATGTCGTTGATTTGTCGCAGTTTACGTTCAATTTTACCGACACTCCGTAACCTAATAATCTGAGTAAGAAAAGGCAAATGCCGATGCCGTTATGATTCCTGTTTCGAGGAAGTGTGCCAGCTTCCTTCAAATGTCCGTTTTAGAGCTTCCAAGTGTCCGCCGGATGATTACGCCAAGTGATTGTCAAACAATAATTTTGCAGCAAAAAAACTTAGAAGCGTATGAAACGGAACACATTCAGCGTACTTTGCTACGCAAGAAAGAGGGAACAAGGCAAAGACAGACAGTACCCTATCATGGTTCGCATCACCATCGACAGCGAACAAGTGCAGTTCAATTCACAGTTAATGGTAGACAAAAAGATGTGGAAGGATGGTGGCGTAGTCGGTCGTAGCGCGACCGCCGTGCATTTGCGCACGCAGATAGAGAAAATCAAGACCGACATCACCCGCATTTATGAACGGGAGATAGAGAACAACCGTTATCCGTCGCCATTGAAGTTGAAGAACATCTATCTGGGCATCGAAACCAAATCCAACACCCTGCTCACCGTGTTCAAGAAGATGAATGAGGAAAAGCAGAAAGAAGTGGGCACTTCGCTTTCGCAGAACACCTACAAGAAATACGACCTGACTTACCGGCGGCTGGAAGAGTATATTCAGTACAAGTTCAAGAAAGAGAAGTACAAGGATATTCCCTTGACCGAAATAAACGAGGAGTTCATTAACGGCTTCCGCAACTTCCTGCGTGTGGACAAGAAAGTGGGGCATAACGCCACCTCCAAGATGATGCAGCTCTTTAAGAAAGCCGTTACACGTGCGAGAAACGCCGGTCTGATACAGTCCAACCCGTTCACACAACCCATCACCTTCGTTCAGGTGGACAAAGGATTTCTCACAATGGACGAGCTTCAGGCCATCATGGACAAGAAGATAGAAGTGGATCGTTTGCGGCGCGTGCGCGATGTCTTTGTCTTTTCATGTTGGACCGGTTTGGCGTACATAGATGTGTATCTGCTTAAAGACGAGAACATTCAGAAATATCTGGATGGCAACTACTGGATTATCTCCAAGCGGCACAAGACAGGCATCCCTATCAATGTGCGCCTGTTGGACATTCCCCTGCGCATCCTGCAAAAGTACAAGGGAAAGCAGCCCGACCATCGTGCCTTGCCCATGCCCAGCAACCAAAAGATGAACGCCTATCTGAAGGAACTCGCTGATATTTGCGGAATTAAGAAAAACTTGACCTATCACCTCGCTAGGCACACGTTCGCGACGACTGTTACCCTTGCCAATGATGTCGCCCTGCAGAATGTGTCGAAGATGCTTGGCCATTCTTCAACCCGCATGACACAGCATTATGCACGTGTACTGGATAACAGTATTATGAAGGACATGCAGGATGTCGCCCGGGTCTTCGGATAATCAGAAAAGGCTATAC